>SPJK01094542.1_pt1 | contig 20964 bp, 11 predicted proteins | sample 3741771 | NCBI WGS metagenome assembly SPJK01 (sample SAMN10925997, study PRJNA522277) | cold seep metagenome | isolation source: Elba SIP-enriched marine methane seep metagenome, extraction at timepoint T2 | place: Italy: coast of Elba, Mediterranean Sea
AAGAAGCGGTAGACCTGTTTGAAACACAACAGTTTGATCTTATTTTCACCGACCTATTTTTGCCTGAAGTTAACGGTTTAGATTTAATCAAACAGATTAGAACCAATAAAACATTGGCGCGGCCTAACACACGTGTTGTTGTGCTGAGTGGCGTGACAAAATCAAAAGCACTCGGTGTTGCAATGGCATTAAACGTGAATGACTTCATCGTTAAACCACTCAACCCTGGTGTTGTAGAAGAAAAAATTGACGCCATGATTTCGCACATTCCGCACACGCAAAATCCACTCGCCTATGAAATGATTAGTACAGATATATAAAGCGATATGCTTGACCTAATATTCAGCCTCGTTGCGAAACAATATTCAAGCAACGGTACTATGTGGCATTATTGACAATCATTGTCTGCGAACGGTTAGCACTCACCATCAATTACCAGCCTAAGCCCAGTCCCCAATGAAAACGTGATCTTGGCCAGTGGCGTAAATGATAGCGGTAAGCTGGGCTTGCATAGGGGTACCAAAATGGATCATAGCGCCGCAGTTGCATCAAACGTTCCTGATTTAGTTTCTGTAACGCTGCTGCTTTCTCTTTTTCCGCTTTATTGATTTCATCTGCAATATAGTTTTGCTTTGCCAGCTCATTGCTTTGCTGGATATAGTTTAAAACGCGCTCATCAACACCTTGTTGATGCAGTTCCAATATTTTACTGGCACTTAAGTCATAACGAGAATCGCTCGCTTTGATTTTTGCAATAATCGCTTCAGGTGTTTTTGCTTGTTTTGAATCGGTGACAATCTCAGTTAAGGTGTAAGTCGCCACGGCTTTCGGCATACGTTCCGCAAGCGCTTCTGCTGTCATTCGCCGCACTTCAGGCTGCGATGGTCCATTCGTTGTCGCGCAAGCATTCAACAACAGTGCCAGTAAAATTAAACCGAGTGTGTGGTGTTTTATTGCCATCTTTTATTGACGAGAGGAGACGGCTGCGCAATGTTTTCATCAAACTGATGTCGTTTCAATTGATACAAGCTGAGCACTTTTTTCACATACGCCTTTGTTTCTTTATACGGCGGCACACCTTGATGACGATCAACCGCGCGCTCACCTGCATTATAAGCAGCCACTGCTAACATCACATCTCCTCTAAAGTAAGATAAAAGCCAGCGCAAATAAGCGACACCGCCTTTAATGTTCTGTGTTGCATTGTATGCATTTTTCACATTAAAGCGCTCTGCTGTCGCTGGAATGAGTTGCATCAAACCATGCGCGTCTTTATGTGACCTCGCAGAAACCTGAAAGTTTGATTCTGCAGTAATAATTGATAACACCAATTTTTCATCGACGTGATACCAATCAGAAACGGTATCGACTAAATTCACCACCCAGCGTTTATTTTTGGGTAGATTATTGATATAGCGATCAATCTCAGGTGTCCCATCATAATCGCCATAATATAAATCAGGCGCGCGCTTTGGTGCCACCTTCGCCACCACGCAAGGCGGTGTATCCAAAGCACGAATTTGAATCGTTTCTAGCATTTTTTGTGCTTCAAAATGACCTTGCATCGCCGCCAGCCCAAATAAGATTGCTGCATAGGTTTGGCTTTTCTTGACGCCATTACCAAAAGCATACAGCATCCCCAAACGATACATGGCTTCAGCACTACCATAACGGGAAGCTTCACAGTATAGGTTAGCCGCTTTCCAAGTTGACTCGATGTCATAGTGGTTGCGATCAAGCGCATCTGCATTTTGCAATATTTTTCTAACCAACTTAGGCTCGTTATCAAACGTTGCATTGTCTGCACTGCTTAATGCATAGGCTGGCACGCTAGCGAGCAGCACTAAAACATTCACGATTCTTGCTAACCAATTTGTCATATCCTGTTATTTTTCACCCATTGTTAAGTTTTATTAAATATGATTTTTCCTGCCTCAACATCAACCGAAATTGTGTCTTTTGCAACAAAATTACCAGCCAATATCTCGCGTGCTAACGGGTTCTCAATCTCACTTTGTATCGCCCGTTTCAATGGCCTTGCCCCATACACTGGGTCAAACCCAGCACTGGCAATCTCAGCAACGGCGGCGTCTGTCAGCGTAATCGACAACTCCATTGCCGCTAATCGCTGTGCCAAATACTGCAACTGAATGTTCGCAATATCGCGTACATTGTCCTCGCCTAAGGCATGGAATACAACCACCTCATCAATACGGTTTACAAATTCTGGCCTAAAGTGCGTCTTCACTTCACCCATCACAGCCAATTTCACCACTTGGTAATCTTGGTTACTCATGCTCTGTATCATCTGACTACCCAAGTTGCTGGTCATGATAATCACCGTATTTTTAAAATCAACCGTACGGCCTTGACCATCCGTCAGACGCCCATCATCCAGCACTTGTAATAGTACATTAAACACATCTGGGTGTGCCTTCTCTACCTCATCTAGCAAAATCACTGAATAAGGTTTTCGACGCACAGCCTCTGTTAAGGTTCCACCTTCCTCATAACCGACATAACCCGGTGGCGCACCAATCAAACGTGCCACCGAATGTTTTTCCATAAACTCACTCATGTCGATGCGGATTAAATGTTCTTCCGAATCAAACAAAAAGTTAGCCAACGATTTACATAACTCTGTTTTACCAACGCCAGTCGGACCTAAAAACAAAAAGCTACCATAGGGTTGGTTCGGGTCACTCAAACCTGAGCGAGAGCGACGAATCGCATCCGACACCAAACGCACTGCTTCATCTTGTCCAACCACACGTTCGTGTAATTTATCTTCCATCGCGAGCAGTTTATCCCGCTCACCAGACATCATTTTGCTAACAGGAATACCTGTGGCGCGGCTCACCACTTCTGCAATTTCTTCCGCACCCACTTCTGTACGCAACATACTAGGTTTATTAACGTCCGCTTCAGCACTTTCTGAAGTGGTTGCTTGTTTTAATTGCGCTTCTAACTGCGGCAGCTTGCCATATTGCAGCTCTGAAACCTTTTGCCATTCACCGTTCCGCGTTGCCTCTTCCATCTCAAATTTCACTTTTTCGATGGCTTCTTTAATATGAGCAGAGCCTTGTACTTGCGCCTTCTCCGCTTTCCAAATCTCTTCTAAATCAGCAAACTCTTTTTCAAGCGATTTAATTTCTTCTTCAATCAAATCGAAACGCTTCTTACTGCCTTCGTCTTTTTCACGGCGAACCGCCTCACGTTCAATTTTCAACTGAATCAAGCGACGTTCTAATTTATCCATAACTTCTGGCTTGGAATCAATTTCCATCTTGATACGGCTAGCAGCCTCATCAATTAGATCAATCGCCTTATCTGGTAAAAATCGATCTGTAATATAGCGCTGTGACAATTCAGCGGCCGCGACAATCGCAGGATCAGTAATTTCCACACCATGATGCAACTCATACTTTTCTTGCAAACCGCGCAAAATCGCAATAGAGGCTTCCACACTCGGCTCATCCACCAACACTTTTTGGAATCGGCGCTCCAAAGCCGCATCTTTTTCTACATATTTGCGATACTCATCTAACGTTGTCGCACCCACGCAATGCAGTTCACCACGTGCCAAAGCAGGTTTGAGCATATTGCCTGCATCCATCGCGCCTTCAGCGCCGCCAGCACCCACCATGGTGTGAATTTCATCAATAAAGACAATGGATTGCCCTTCATCTTGCGCGAGCTCTTTTAATACAGATTTCAAGCGCTCTTCAAATTCACCGCGGTATTTTGCACCCGCCAATAAAGAGGCCATATCTAACGATAAAACCTTTTTGTTTTTGAGTGATTCTGGCACTTCTTCATTCACAATCCGCTGTGCCAAACCTTCTACAATCGCCGTTTTACCAACCCCTGGCTCACCAATTAACACTGGGTTATTTTTGGTGCGGCGTTGTAATACTTGAATCGCGCGACGAATCTCATCATCACGACCAATCACTGGATCCAATTTACCCGCCCGTGCGCGCTCCGTTAAGTCCAATGTATATTTTTTCAACGCCTCGCGCTGGCTTTCCGCATCTTGGTTATCAACACCATCACTACCGCGCACCGCCATAATCGCAGCTTCCAGTGCTTTCTTGGTAAGGCCGTGTTTTTTCAGCAACTTACCTGTTTCACCTTTTTCATCAGCTAATGCCAATAAAAACATTTCACTCGCAATGTAAGTGTCACCGCGTTTTTGCGCTAATTTATCTGTGATATTCAGTAAATTATTCAAATCGCGAGAAAGCGTAATCTCGCCATTGGTTTCTGCTTCTTTCGGCAAGTCATCAACTGCACTATTCAGCGCTGTCTTTAGTGCATTAACCTGTACACCAGCTCGCGCGAGCAGTGCACTACTACTGCTCTCTTCTTGGTTTACCAATGCGAGCAATAAATGTTGTGGTTCAATCGCAGGGTTATCTGCACCCAAAGCAATACTTTGTGCGTCGGCGATTGCCTGCTGAAATTTGGTTGTGAGTTTATCGAAACGCATATCAAATCTCCTTTATCAATATAATTTAATACTTATATAATGCGGTTGATTTGATTGTTTTCAATAGGCTAGGCGCAAGCGAGTGCTTCACCCCGTGCCGTTTTGAGCCATGTCATTTGCAACACAGTCGCATCGGCACTGGCTCGGTGCCGACTCAATTGCAATTCATTTAACACACTTTGCTTGGCCTCATGCCAAGTCGCTTGTTGAAAAGGGGTTAAAATCGTTTGCAAATCCTTCAATTTAAAATGTGGTGTCATTTCGGCCTCATTGAATAAAGAATGCAGCCAAGTGAAATCATGCAACCAACCATCAGAATAGACGGTTTGACCGATAAACTTATCGTTTAAATGCTTGGCAACCTCCTGCACACTGCGACCATGTGTAAGCAGGTTTTCATGCGATATTTGATGCAGTGCCTCCGCCATTGGGTTCCAATGTGTCCAGCCATCGCATGGTTTGATTAGCGCACACCATGGTTTGCCATGCATGTCTGCATAGCCCACCTCAATCGGATAGCTTCCTTTTCCAAAGCCTGATGCTTCTATATCAATAATCACAGGTGCTTTTTCCATATGGTTCACCTTATCATAGCGTGCAAAAAATCTTATGGCTGAATAGCGTGCGTTTTCAGCCCCTTTAATGTGTTAACGACCACATAAGCACCAGCTTTAAAATTAATGAGTTGCGGATAATCGGTTTTTCCATCAATTTCAAACAAGGTCTGCGCATCCGACCAGCTTTTTCCTTCATCATCAGACGCCATTAACATGATGGTTTTCACATTGTTTTCACCTGTTTCCATCCATGCAAGCCACACCTGTTTGTCTCGGCTCAATACAACAGGATGCCGCGCTTGTTTTGCATGATTACCGAAATGCTTTGCAGGAAAAGCCACCCACGCCTCGCCATCCATACGGCTGTAATACAATCCAGGTTTTTTATCTTTGCCATCAAAGTAAGCCATGTGATAACCCCACCAATCAGCACCTTCTCCCCCGCGCGCTATTGATGCGCCATGATGTGGACAACCATCTATTTTCCAGCGCCCAAAGGTCGCACGATGCAAGTGCACAGCTTCTGTAGTCTTCGGCACCTCCGCCATCATATGGTCACGTTCACCACCTTCAAATACATGTCGCCACATGGCCACCACCGTGCCATCGGGCTTGGTTGTCGTCGCAATACGACAACATTCACAAGCATAATCAGCCAACTTTTGCTCGGCTGAGAAGCGCACACCACCATCTTGAGAAACCGCATAGTAAATCGCACTACCTTTACGCGTTTCCCCTGCTGGTTTTTTTGCTTCAAAATCACGTTCATCCAGCCAAAGCACCGTCACTTTTCCATCTGGAGAAACCACCAGCTCTTCAAACTCATGCGCCACCTCGGAACGGTCTTGATGCACAATCATCGGCGTTTCAAATTGTTTTCCATCATTGGTCGAGCGAGCAAACCAAATATAGCCTGCATAGCGTTTACCCAGCTTTTGCATCCACGCCACGTAAATCTCACCATTGCGACCAATCGCAATCTTCGGCCGCATTTCACCGCGCGCAGCAATGTTTTGTTTTTCCTTGTTTACCCGTATTGCTGGCAAAAAGGTTTCACCAAAATCACGACTTGCGGCCACCTCAACAAAGCCTTGATTCACACTCACGCGCCATAAACGATCTTGCTGATCGACCGCAAAACTAACGGCCAACTGTGGTGCGCCACGTTTAGCAGGGGCTTGGTGAGCAGCGACTTGGGCTGCAATAAAAAAACTCATCACAATACAAAAGAAACGCACTGATTTTTCCTCAAAAAAATTCCCGCGAGAGCGGGAATGAAAAGTATCTATTAACGATTAAACTCTACACGAATCTACCGCTTTTGTCAGACAAGGAAATTGCTGCTTTAATAACAGCTTGCTGCTTAACCTTATAGCTAGGTTTTATCTATACTAAAAAGGCTTACATTTACATGTAAGCCTCGTATGTTTTATTTTGCTCTTTTTGTGCTCCCAAGGCGTTAAAACCCTTTACTTACTTCCACCCAAGCAATGGTGTTATCTGCATCTTTGGTTAAGTCTGAGCGGCTACCTGTTGATGTGGCGGCAAAGGCTTTTGCTGCCCATTGCTGATGACCAAACCAGTTAACACCTAAACCAACACCACTTAAACTCGCTGTGTTTTTACCCGTTGCCGTTGCCCAGCGTTTATCATTAATCTCAACATGGCCTGCATCGAAAAAGGCAACACCTTGTACTAGGCCGTAGAAGTTACCTAGCTGACGACGCAGTTCAATGGTACCCAATAGGCCATTGTCGCCTGACACTGCGCCAGTATCATAAGCACGCACACTAAACGGACCACCAAACACCATCTTTTGTGATGAATCTAAGTTGTCTTCCGCAATTTGAGCGCTGGCGCTCAACCACAATGTGGTTTTGGCATTAATGGCTTGTAGGCGATTCAGGTTGATATTCCATTTACTAAAGCTGCCTTTAGTCTGTGCTGTAATACGGTCGGCAATTTTAGCAATCGGGTCATCGAAATTAACACGGCCATTGGTGTATTCAACACTCACGCTATTGATACCGCCACCGAAAAGGCCATCACGGAAATCACCATTCAGCATCGCAATCCAGTTATCTAGATGACGATCATTTTTAATAAAAGCGGTATCCACATGATCTTCTAAATCGGTATAGTTGTACTTGAGTGTGCCGTATAGATTACGCTTCGCTGTTCTCACAAATGGATGTCGAATCCAGACATCGGTTGTTTGCGCTTGACCATTGGCTCTAAGCGCCGCAATATCATCGCCTAACTCATAATCTAATGCACTGTAAGTACCGCCTAAGCGCGTACCGTAGCCATTTAAGGTCAGGCTATAGTCAATAGCGCCATAACGCATGCGCTTGCCTGTGGTAATCGCATTCACCGTCAGCACATCACCCAAACCTAATGGGTTCAATAAACTTAAGCTTGCCCCAAGTCGCGTACGGTTAATAAAGCGGTTACCATAATCATCTAACGTGACGCGACCTGCCAACATGGGCGCAGCCTCAGCAGTCACATTCAGGTCAGACAAACCAATCTCTTTACCTGCGCTTAAATTAGCATTCACATTGGTGCCAGGCAAATCATTGAGTAATAACAAAGTGCGCTCAAGTGCATCTTGTGAAATAGCATCGCCACTACTGAGTTGCTGTGTTGTTGCACTAATCAAACCATCTCGCACACGACTACTATTATCAATGGATACATCACCTAAGCGGGCTTCAATAATTTGAATCTTCACGACACCATTTTCGATAGACTGCTGCGGTATCACGGCGCGACTGAGTGGATAACCTTGATTACGGTAATAGTCGGTAATGCGGTTTGCCAAGCCTTGCAAACCTAGTAATGTCTGACTTGAGCCTTCTGCATCTTTAACCAAGCCATGGAGTAGCGCAGTATCAAACTGCGTATTACCTGAGATAAGAATGCTGGTAATCGCAAATGGTTTGCTATCAACCGCCTCTTTTTGCACCTTCGGTTCCAACCCTGTTTCATTACTGGCAGGTGCCGCAGGCAATGTCGGCTCAGTTTGTTGCAAAATAGTTCCCGCATCTGGTCTTTGTATCGGTGCGCCAGCCAAAGCGATTGGTTGATAGCTCAAACTGAAATAGGTGAATAGCAGGGCAGATGCCAAAGGCGATCGGGTTAAGTTAGGTTTCATTTCTTCTCAATATAGGATTATCGTTATCAATGTTCAGTTAGCTTGCTTTACTCATCACAGCTATCATCACCCGGATTACAAATCGTGAATGCGACATCCATCACGGTTGATTGACTTTGTGGGTCGTTAATCAAGCCGCCATCTTCGCCTTCACCACCAGAGGCCGTGCCAGGGTTATTCACATCAACTGTGTTGACTTGTGACTGCGGCGCAGCAGAAGTACCACTTGGTAATAGATTATTACTATTGGTGGTTGTGCTAATCGTCGCTGGGATGCTACCTGCTTGTACGGTTAACGCAGTTGGGTTTGCTGCCGCTTGTACAAACAGGTAATTGATGGCTGTTAAGCCACTACCTGTAATATCATAAGTGCCAGGCTGTGTGGTATTGCCTGCGGTTGTCCATTGCAATCCACCTGTTGTCGCACTGGCTAGGTTTTCACCTGCCACAAAGCCTGTGACATTACCTGTTAGGCTAGGTGTTGTACCCGCTGTCATGGTATTTGGTGTCGCTACATAGGTGAGGGTGGCTTTATCAATATTCGCTAAAGTCGTTGCCGTATTGTTAAAGCTGTAGTTACCTGCATCAGTTCCTGTTGCGCCAATGCCAGTGACGTTAACTGTTTTACCTATACCAGCATTTGGGTCGGAAAAGTTAGCAGCAATATTACTAAAGTTAACGCTGTCACCAGCGATGACACCAGCACTGCTTAAGCTGCTAAGCGTTGCCGATGTTGTTGCATCGTAGGTTTTATTGTTAGCTGATGCTGCCACAACAATCGCTTTAGGCGTAATAGCAAAGTTGAAACCACCAAATTGGTAATTGGAGACCAAACCACCGCCTGTACCATCAGTGATGCCGAAGCCACCACTAACTGGCACTTTATTAGAACCGACATTTTTATCAGTGACTGTCATTGGACTGATGATGGACAAAGTTAATTGTTCGGAGCCAATTAAGCCAGTTAACTGGAGGTCACTCGCGTCAAAAATCGCAGTTGCATCGTAAGCACGTGTACCTGCAAGACTAAATGCTTTTTTCTGAATTAATAACACAGACTCTTTAATGTCATAACCTTGTTGGCTAGAATATAAGCCGCTATTATAAGTACCTGCATTTTTACCGCTCGTTGATCCTTGGACTAGGCTAGCATCCGTGCCAGCGGGTAGGGTGTAGCTAATACTTTGTGTCGTGCCATCGTAGGTGGTTGTTTTGTTATTACCCGTTAAGTCTAAGGTCGTCATAAAGCTACGTAATAATGGCGAAGTATGCCCTTCATAAATACGCCAGATTTTACCCGTACCACCTTGGTCGTCAATATCCCAACCAGCCGTGGTGAAGGTGCTTAACTGCATCAGTTCTGAACTGGTTTTACCTGTAGCAAACGTAGTACGTCCACCACCAATCCCCGTCGTATTGTTTGAACTATTCCAGAAACTATTACTAATAGCGGTAGCACTATTGTGTCCTATCAGTCCGCCGAAGACAGTACCTGTAACGTTACCCGTTGCATACGTGTTGCTGATCTTCCCTAACGAATAATTTTCACCAACTAGCCCACCAACAATAAAGCCAGAACCAGTTACATTGCCAGTCGCATAAGCATTATTAATCTCGCCATTGTTACTGCCAATTAACCCACCGAGCTGACTCTTTCCACGCACGTTACCTATTGCGTAGGCATTGTTGATAGATGCCGAGCGAAGGTTATCACCGACTAGACCACCAACATAACTCTCGGTGCCAGTTACCTTACCCATTGCATAGACATTAGTTAGCTTGCCTTCGTTGTGGCCAATTAAACCGCCGACTTTTTGACCACCATCAACATCACCCGTTGCATACGAATTGGCAACCTCACTACCATATTCACTAAACCCGACTAAGCCGCCAGCCCAAGTATAATTACCAGTTACAATGCCAGTCGCATAGGTATGTCTGACAACACTATTTTGGATGACACCTATGAGTCCGCCAACAGCAGACTGCCCCGAGACACTACCGTCTACCATGCCAATGTTTTGGATAGTTGTTCCTGAAACTGCTCCAAATAAACCAACATAATCTTCAGTTGGACGTTTGATTACTAAACCATTGACGGTATGCCCTAAGCCATCTAATTTTCCAGTAAATGGTGTTGTTCTATCACCAAGTGGGTTAAACCCTGCACCGCTATTCCAAGTGCTAGTCGCGCTGGCATCAATATTGTTACCTAATACATAGTTGTTCGATAAATCATTCTCAACCGCTTGCAACTGATTGACATTGATAATTGCTTGGTAAGGCGTTGCTGCTGTTGCGTCAGTGCCTAAATATGTCGGGCCAGCCGTATCAAACCCACCATGACTGAGTAAGTAAGGCGTGGTTTGATTGCTACCATTACCCCAAACTGCACTGTCAAACCCTGTTGGTAAAGCCGCTGCTAACTGCGCAATGGTTTTTTTCTCGCCTCTGCGCGCATCGTTTTGACCTGTGGTATCGGTGTAATAACCATTGGTAATGGTTGCATTATCGTTAAGCCCAACCAAGCCGCCTGTATCAGAGGCACCATTCACAGCCCCCGTTGCATATGCATTGCTAATGGTGGCTCTGTTGGCATTACCAACCAAGCCGCCTGTACCAGAGCCGCCAGTCACAGCGCCCGTCGCATACGCATTGCTGATGGTGCCATAGAAGTTGTACCCAACCAGCCCGCCTACAGAATCCGTCCCCGACACAGACCCTGTCGCATAGGCGTTGCTGATGGTGCCGCCGCGGCTGATGTACCCAACCAGCCCGCCAACAGAACCATTACCCGTCACAGGCCCTGTCGCATAGGCGTTGCTGATGGTGCTATTGGAGCCGGCAGAACCAACCAGCCCGCCAACATCATAATCACCCGTCACAGACCCTGTCGCATAGGCGTTGCTGATGGTGCCAGAGCTGGACCCAACCAGCCCGCCGACTTTATCGTCACCTTTTACAGTAGCGTTGCTATAGCTATTACTAATGCTTGAATTAGCATAATTGTGACCGACTAAGCCGCCAACATAATCACCAGTGCTAGCATCGCCATCCACCTTGCCAGATGTATAGCTATTACTAATACTACCGTCTTGATTACTGCCAGCTAATATACCAACTTTCTTACCACCCCAAATAAAGGCATCGGTTATGCCTATATTACTGAGTGTCCCTGCATTGACACCAAACAAACCAATATTGTCAGATGCGCCACGGTTAATGATTAAGCTATCGACAACATGACCTAAACCATTAAAAACACCTGTGAATTTTGTAGTGCTATTGCCAAGCGGGTTAAAGCCTGCATTTGCATTCCATGCCATGGTCGCACGCGCATCAATATCATTACCCAATACATATTGACCAGCTAAGTCATTATTCACCGCTTGCAACTGATTGACATTGATTATCGCTTGGTAAGGCGTTGCTGCTGTTGCGTCAGTGCCTAAATATGTCGGGCCAGCGGTATCAAAGCCACGATGGCTGAGTAAGTAAGGTGTGGTTTGATTGCTACCATTGCCCCAATCAGCACTCGCAAAACCTGTTGGTAGGGCGGCGGCTAATTGCGCAATGGTTTTTCTCTCGCCTTTGCCTGTATCAGTTTGACCTGTGGTATCGGCATAGTAGCCATTAGTAATGGTGGATGATTTATTAGAACCAAGCAAACCGCCTGTATTAGCAGTGCCTGTTACAGCGCCTGTTGCATAGGCATTGCTGATCTTGGAGCGGAAATGATACCCAATCAAGCCGCCTATTCGGTTGCCGCCCTTTACACTCCCCGTCGCATAGGCATTACTGATCTCGGAGAAGAAGTTATACCCAACCAAACCGCCTGTATAATCGTTACCATTTACAGCCCCTGTTGCATAGGTATTGTTGATGGTGGAGTTTTGACTATACCCAATCAAGCCGCCTGCACGCTCACCACTAGCTGTCACAGTCCCCGTCGCGTAGGCATTACTGATATTGGAGAAGGAAGCATATCCAACCAAGCCGCCTGTATTACCGTTACCATTCACAGCCCCTGTCGCATAGGCGTTGCTGATATTGCTTAAGCTGTTGTACCCAACCAAGCCGCCAACATTAATATTCGTGCCTGTTACAGCGCCTGTTGCATAGCTATTCGTAATAGCGCCTTTTTTGGAAATGCCGACTAAGCCACCAACGTTTGCACCACCTTTTACGATGCCTGTTGCATAACTTTTATCAATATCACCACCGTTGTTATTATCAAAGCCATTATCACCAACTAAACCACCAACTCGGCTTGGTGTGGCGACAATAGAGCCCGTTACCGCAGAGTCAGAATAGCTATTGGTAATGTTTGTTACAAAGTTATAGCCAACTAGACCGCCGACACGGTAAGGACCTGTTACAGCGCCTGTTGCATGGCTATCTGAGATAGTGCCACCATTCGATTCGCCAACTAAGCCACCTGTACCGCCGCCATTTCCGTTAACCGTGCCGGTGACTTTACCCGTTGCATAGCTTTTTGAAATAGACCCTGATTGGTTGGAGCCTACCAAGCCGCCAACACGGTAGCCGCCGATTGCTTCGCCAATGGCGTAACTATTGGTAATACTAGACACGCCGCCTTGATACCCGACTAAACCACCAATATTATGGTCACCTGAGGCTTTTCCTTCGGCATGACTATCAACAATCTTACCTCCAGCGCTATTGCCAACGAGCCCACCAATATTCTCATCTCCACTCACTTCGCCAGTAGCATAACTATTGTCTTTAATCGTACTGTTATTGATATAGCCGACTAGACCACCCGCACTGTCACCGACAGCCGTCACTTTTCCTATTGCATAGCTATTACTGATGATGCTGTTAATACTCGCACCAATTAACCCACCAGTGTTGTTATTCTTGCCGTTAACGGTGCTTGAAGCGTAGCTATTCTTAATTAGACTGCTATTCGTACTGCGACCGACTAAAGCGCCGACATTGCTAAAGCCAGTCACACTACCGCCAACCAAGCCCACGTTGCTAATCGTAGCACCATCAGTCACACCAAATAAACCAACATCAGTAAGTGAAGGGCGGTTAATCATCAGGCTGTTTACCGTATGACCCAAACCATTCAATTCACCTGTGAATTTTGTGGTGTTATCACCTATTGGGTTAAAGCCTGCACCGCTATTCCATGTACTAGTCGCACTGGCATCAATATCTGCACCTAGCACATAGTTACCAGCCAAGTTGCCGTTAATGCCTTGTAAACCTTCACCTGATGCAGTTTTGACTTTAGTAATGACTTTGTATTGCGTGGTGGTGCCATCAGAGCCTAGTTTAGTTGAGAAGTTATCACCTGCTTGTAAGTTAACTTTGGCATTGACGTTGTAAGTCGATGTATTGCCTGATGCAACATTGGCTTGGCCGTATTCAAGGTTGAGTTTGGCTGTTGCACCAGTGGCAGTGATGTCTTGATTGATATTAATGTCGTTATGGGCAGTCAGCGTTAAATCATTATTACTTGCCCAAGTCACAGCTGCATTAACATTAATGTCACCGTCTTCTGTACTCGCTGCTGCAGTCTGAATTTGTACATTATTCGTGCCTAGGTTTGTTGCTAAGGTATCTGCACCAATGCTGCTGGTGGTTTTTGCGCCACTACCGCCTTCAATATTAAAGTTCGTTGGGTCAATCAGCCATGTACCCGTATTACCATTGTCTGCGTTTGTCGTGACTTTGGTGTTTGCTGCAATTTGTACATTCGCCGCACTGGTTTCAATAAAGCCACCATCACCTTGCGCTGCGCTGGCATCTAAGGTGCCTGCGACTTTGGTCGTACCCGCAGTCATGCCGCCTAATAAAATAATCTTACCGTCTTTGTTTTGTACGGTTTTCGCTTCAATCACACCTTCGTTATTCACCACGCTGGCTAATACGCTATCTTTCGCACCCGCGCTCATATACACCGCGCCACCATCGGCTTTAATCAGCTGTTTGTTCTCAGCCAAGTTATTCAAGGTACTTTCATTCACGGTTAAGCCTAAAAGCTGGTTGCCATTAAACTGTAAGCTCACTTGACTACCTGCACCTAAAGCAACCGTACCCATTTGTGCGGTAATTACACCTTCGTTAATGACTTTGTTACCCAACATCGCCACATAACCACCATTAGCCGCGGTAATGTTGCCTTGGTTAATCACACTGCCCGTACCACCATTGCCAAATAGCTGTTCAGTGTCATTGGGGTTACTTAAAGGATTTAAGGTAGAAGCGAGAATAGAACCGACATTGACTTGTGAACCCGCCCCAAAGAACACACCGTTAGGGTTAATCAACCACACCTGACCATTGGCATTGAGGTTACCCATAATCTTAGAACCATTGGTATCAAAGATACGATTCACCGCTAAGGCAGCCGCATTAGGCTGTACGAAGTTAACGGTTTGATTGGCGTTGATGTTAAACGTATCCCACGTTAAACCAAGGTGTTGTGAGTGTTGGTTAATCGTGGTGGTATTGGCTGTTTGGCTAATGGAGCCTGAACCTGAAACCACTTGACCACCTGTTTGGTCAGCCAGCGCACCGCCTGTCGACAAGAGTAGGGCAGAAGCCGTGGTAGCGGCTACTGCACGTTTGATTAACCGTTTGGCAGAGCGGCTTTTGCCACGTCCTGTTGTGGTTTCTGATACGGCAATCCATGCATTGTGCACATGGCTCCAGACAAGTTTATAGGCATGATTCAGCGATGGCGTTTTCATAGTTCAATCCCAAAAAGATTCTAGAACTGCGCGCCAATGAAAACGGAAACTTTATTTATTTTTGTTAAAGACAAGACTGTTTGCTTGGACTAGAAATGTAATTTTATGTTAATTCTTGTGTCCCATTATACGGGTGAGCTTATAAAGCGCAAGTTGTACCAAGGTACAATAGACATTAACATTTTTATGATGGCAGCTTGGTGTGAATACTAGGGCGTACGTTATAATGCGGGCATGACACAACTATCAATAATTGTCGCTGTTGCGAATGCGCAAGTGATTGGGATTAACAATACGTTGCCGTGGCATTTGCCTGAAGATTTGAAGCGATTTAAAGCCTTGACCATGGGGCATCATATTGTGATGGGGCGTAAGACGTATGAGTCGTTAGGGCGTTTATTGCCAGGGCGTACAACGGTGATTGTGACGCGCAATAAAGACTACGCGGTGGAAGGTGCAATTGTTGTGCATAGTGTTGAAGCGGCGTTGGCTGCTTGCGCGAGTGATGACGAGGTGTTTTTAATTGGTGGGGCGGAGCTTTATCAACAAGGTATCGCGCATGCGGATAAGTTGTATATCACTGAAGTGCATGCGGATTTTGAAGGGGACGCATTTTTACCAAGCTTTGATTTAAGTCAGTGGGATGAAGTAGCACGTGAGCAGCATGAAGCGGCTAATGGTTTGCGCTTTAGCTATGTGACTTACTTGCGTCAATCAGCATACGCGCAAACACAAGCGCATTATTAATGGTTTTTGGTGGGGAGATTTTTTACTACCCCCATCCTAGCCTTCCCCCTGCGAGGGGGAAGGAATGTTGGCGGTTGTGTTTAATACAATAGGTTTATCGGCATTCACCACCGAATTCTCTCCCCCTGCGAGGGGAAGGGATGTTGAAAGTTGTGTCTAATATAATAGGTTCACCGGCGTTCACCACCGAACTCTCTCACCTTGCGAGGGGGAAGGAATGTTGAAGGGTGTGTTTAATACAATAGATTCATCGGCGCTCACCACCGAATCCTCTCCCCTGCGAAGGAAAGGGATGTTGAAGGGTGTGGTTAGTATTTCCAATACAGATAGATTGACCAATTCTCACCACAGGATTCCCTCCCTCTGTAAGGGGGAGGGTTAGGGTGGGGGTATTCACTAAACAACAATAAAAAATGAAAAGACTACCAACAACAATCAAACAAAATGCTAGGCAGTTAAGGCGCCAGTTAACCGATGCGGAACAAAAGCTGTGGCAGCGCTTGCGGCAACGCCAAATAAATGGATTTAAGTTTAGAAGGCAACATCCATGCGGTAGCTTTATTTTAGATTTTGCGTGTTTGGAGATTAAGCTTGCGATAGAAGTGGGTGGTGGACAGCATGCGAAGCATGTTGCTTATGATGCGCAGCGCAGTCAATGGTTGAGGCAGCAGGGTTGGACGGTGTTGCGATTTTGGAATAATGAGGTGTTGGGTGAGTTGGAGGCGGTGTTGTGTAGGATAGCGGCGCATTGTTATTTGCCGTGATGTCCATACCCTCCCCGCAAGGGGTGTGGCGTTAGCAGGTGCTAAGCACGCACACAGTCCACATAGTAGATGGCTTTGCCGTCTTCTACTTTTTTCACCAAGCCATGATTATCGGTCTCAAAGCCTGGAAACTGCTCATTAAAATCACGCGCGAAGCGTAAATAGTCTACGATTTTCTTGTTAAAGCGTTCACCTGGAATCAATAAAGGAATGCCTGGCGGATAGGGTGTGAGTAGCACAGCGGTCACACGACCTTCTAGCGCATCAATGCTGACACGTTCAATTTGTCGATGTGCCATTTTGGCATAGGCATCGGCAGGTTTCATGGCAGGCACCATATCCGATAGGTACATCTGCGTCGTTAACTTGGCAACATTATTGGCTTTGTAAACTTCGTGAATTTGCGTACATAAATCTTGTAAACCTGTACGCGCATATTGCGGGTGGGTTTTAACGAATTCAGGCAATACTCGCCATAACGGTTGGTTACGGTCGTAATCGTCCTTAAATTGCTGTAGTGCGGCGACCATGGTATTCCAGCGACCTTTGGTAATGCCGATGGTGAACATAATAAAGAATGAGTACAGGCCTGTTTTTTCTACCACCACACCATGTTCAGCTAAATATTTGGTGACGATGGCGGCAGGAATACCATTGTTTTTGGTAAAGTTGCCTTTGATGTTTAAACCCGGCGTGACGATGGTGGCTTTAATTGGGTCTAGCATATTAAAGTTCTCAGCTAAATCACCAAAATCATGCCAGTCGGCATTGGCATGTAACATCCATGCATCGCGTTCTTCGATGCCTTCTTCACTTAAATCATCTGGGCCCCAAACTTTGAACCACCAGTCATCACCCCATTCTTTTTCTACTTTGCGCATGGCGCGGCGGAAGTCTAATGCTTCCATAATCGATTCTTCAACCAATACCGCACCTTCTGGTTGTTCCATCATGGCTGCAGCCACATCAATACTGGCGACAATCGAATATTGCGGGCTAGTTGAGGTGTGCATTAAATAGGCCTCGTTGAACACATCACGGTCTAACTTGCTGTTCTCAGCGTCTTCTACCAAGATTTGTGAAGCCTGACTTAAGCCTGCTAATAGTTTATGCGTAGATTGTGTAGAGAACACCATTGACTCTTTACAACGTGGGCGGTCTTCGCCAATGGCGTGATAATCACCATAAAAGTCGTGGAAAGTAGCATGTGGTAGCCACGCCTCATCGAAATGCAAGGTATCGATTTTGCCATCGAGCATTTCTTTGATTTCTTCTACATTGTAAATCACACCATCATAGGTGGATTGGGTGATGGTCAGCACACGTGGTTTTATCTTTTTATTGTCAATAAATGGGTTTTGCTCAATTTTCTTTTGAATGCTTTTCCATGAGAATTCGCTTTTTGGAATTGGGCCGATAATGCCAAAGTGGTTGCGTGTTGGCATGAGGAAAACAGGAATCGCACCTGTCATCACAATCGCATGCAAGACCGACTTATGGCAGTTGCGGTCAACAACGACTACATCACCTGGGGCGACAGTTGAGTGCCAAACAATTTTGTTAGATGTTGAGGTGCCATTGGTGACAAAATATAAATGGTCACAATTATAAATACGTGCCGCATTCCGTTCTGAGGCTTCAATCGGGCCTGTATGGTCGAGTAATTGACCGAGTTCATCGACTGCATTACAGACGTCTGCACGCAGCATATTCTCACCAAAGAATTGGTGAAACATTTGACCAACAGGTGACTTCAAAAAGGCAACGCCGCCAGAGTGACCTGGGCAATGCCATGAGTAAGAGCCATCAGCCGCGTATTGGGTCAGTGCTTTAAAGAAGGGCGGGGTACGCGAATCTAGATATTTTTTCGCCTCGCGTAAAATCATGCGCGCAATAAATTCTGGCGTATCTTCATTCATATGAATAAAGCCGTGTAACTCACGCAACACATCATTGGGAATATGACGGCTGGTGCGGGTTTCGCCATGCAAGAAAATTGGAATATCATCGTTACGGTAGCGAATTTCTTTCACAAAGGTACGCAAGGCTTCGATGGCCTCAGGTTTTTCTTCTACGATCTCTTCATCATCAATTGAGAGGATAAACGCAGAGGCACGACTTTGTTGTTGGGCGAAAGAGGAAACGTCACCATAGTTGGTGACGCCAATCACCTCACAACCTTCGTCTTCGATGGCTTTTGCTAAAACGCGGATGCCTAAACCTGAAGAGTTATCAGTGCGAAAGTCTTCATCAATAATAACAACAGGAAAATTAAATTTCATTTTTCAGCCTATGTTTTAGGGAGCGTCACACCGACTTGACCTTGGTATTTACCACCACGGTCTTTATAACTGGTTTCGCAAATATCATCATCATCTGCTTCAAAGAACAGCACTTGCGCACAGCCTTCATTGGCATAAATCTTAGCTGGCAAAGGTGTTGTATTGCTGAATTCCAGCGTAACATAACCTTCCCATTCAGGTTCGAATGGTGTGACATTGACGATAATGCCGCAACGCGCATAAGTAGATTTGCCTAAGCAAACGGTTAACACATTACGTGGAATACGGAAGTACTCAACCGTACGCGCTAAAGCGAATGAGTTTGGCGGAATGATGCAGTAATCTTCCTCTACTTCGACAAATGAATTAGGGTCAAAGTTTTTTGGGTCAACAATCGTACTGTTCAGATTGGTGAATAGCTTGAACTCCTTAGAGCAACGAATATCGTAGCCGTAACTAGAGGTGCCATACGACACCATGCGCTCACCATCTTTTGATAATTTGACTTGGTTTGGCTCGAATGGCTCAATCATGCCATGTTCTTCGGCCATCTTACGTATCCATTTGTCTGACTTTATACTCATAATGCACAAAAACCTTGATTTAGTTTTTAAGGTAAAAAGCGGGGTAACGACCCCGCTTTATTCATTGCAAAATAATAACAACAAATACTGCTAACGTTGTAATTATTTTGACATTAGTGTGTATCGCCACCTAGCTCAATGCTGTAACGCCAGAACTGGTCTTCTGATTCAAAGATAACACCAGATTCTTTCGGGTCACGGCTACCTGCAGGGTATTGATGCACAGGTGATGCATCTTCTGCCCAACTTTTTACAATTGGGTCAATCAATTTCCATTGTGCTTGCACTTCATCAATATGCAAGAAGAGTGACGGATCACCTTCCATTAGGTTTAGCAGCAGTGTTTCATAAGAATCGACGCTATCATCTGTTTCCTGACGTAATTGACCATCCATGCTAATCGAGCGGGTCAAAATATCTAAGCCTGGTACTTTTGTTTGAATTTCCATGTTGATGCATTCTTTTGGTTGAATGCTCAAAATGAGCCAGTTTTGTTGTTGGTCTTCTTTGAGCACTATTGGCGCTTTTTTAAAGCGAATGGAAATAGCGGTGCTACCTTCATGCATCCGTTTACCGGTACGCACGTAGAATGGCACACCTTTCCAACGTGGGTTGTCGATAAACAGTTTAATCGCCGCATAGGTTTCTACTTGGCTTTCGTAGCCTAGCTCATCTATGTAACCTTTTACATGTTCTGAATGACCATCTCTCGCTGGCACGTGACCTTCTTTATATTGCGCACGGAAAGCTTGTTTATTGAGGTTGTCTGTATCAATCGCACGGATAGATTGCAGTAATTTAATTTTTTCTGCACGAATACTATCAGGGTTGAAGTCCGCTGGTTTTTCCATCGCCACTAACGCCAATGTTTGTAATAAGTGACTTTGCCCCATATCACGCAATGCCCCCGTGCCATCATAGAACTGCGTACGATCGCCGACACCGAGTGTTTCATTATTGGTGATTTGCACATGGTCAATATGTTCGTTATTCCAAATTGGCTCGAACATATGATTAGCAAAGCGCGTGAGCATAATGTTTTGCAAGGCGGCTTTGCCTAAGTAATGGTCAATACGGTAGATTTGGTCTTCTTTAAGATGTTTCGTGATAGACGTTTGCAAGTCTTTTGCGCTATCCAAATCGGTACCAAATGGCTTCTCAATCAGTACACGGCGCCAGTATTTACTATCGTCTGTCAGACCAACAGAAGCTAATTGCTCAACCACGTTGGCAAAATCGACGGGGCGAATCGATAGGAAGTAAGCAAAGTTTTGTGGGAAATTACTTTCATCCGTCAAACGTGCTGCTAGCTTATTCATGGCTTCTGGATCATCAGAAGCGTTTGCTTGGTAATGGTTGCGGGCAATAAAGCGCTCAAAAACGGCTTCATCCAAGCCATCGTAAAATTTTGCTTCTAACATTTTACGCACTTCTGTTTGCCAATCGTCATGCGCAATTGGTGAACGGCCGACTGATAAAATCTTCATATCATCAGGCAATCTTCCAAGTGAATCTAAGCGGTATAAGCCAGGCATTAATTTTACGCGTGATAAATTACCTGTGGCGCCGAACAGCACCAAGGTGCAAGGATCAATTTTTTTCGTCATTTTTCAACCGATATTAATGTAAGAACAAGTATAATTATAGCAAATGCAA
>SPJK01026475.1_pt1 | contig 20938 bp, 23 predicted proteins | sample 3741771 | NCBI WGS metagenome assembly SPJK01 (sample SAMN10925997, study PRJNA522277) | cold seep metagenome | isolation source: Elba SIP-enriched marine methane seep metagenome, extraction at timepoint T2 | place: Italy: coast of Elba, Mediterranean Sea
ATCAGACCATCCAGACGCGCCGCTTCCGGCACATCGGTAAACAGCTCGTCGATGGAGGCCACGCCGATCGCATCGAGCATGGCCTTGCGGTCGGTATCTGTGTGGGGGAGGTATCGCATGGGATCGCCCTTTTAGGCCGTGTGTGCGGTGTAGGCGGCTTCGTCCATCAGGCCGTCGAGCTGGGCGGAGTCGGCGAGCTTGATCTTGACGAACCAGCCCTCGCCGGTGGCGTCTTCATTGACCTTGGCCGGCTCGCCCTCGAGGGCGTCATTGATGGCGGTGATCTCGCCATCGACCGGGGCATAGACCTCGGAGGCGGCCTTCACCGATTCGACGACAGCGAACTCATCGCCCTTGGCGAGGGTCTTGCCGACTTCCGGCAATTCGACAAAGACGACATCGCCGAGCTGGCCGGCAGCGTAGGCGGTGATGCCGACGGTGGCGATATCGCCGTCAACGGTGATCCATTCATGGTCTTCGGTGTAACGCGTGGTCATGGGTTAAATCTCCTGCCCCAGAAAGATGATCGGGCCTCAGCCCCGATAGAAATTCGCCGGTACGAACGGCAATTTGGTGATGATGGCGGCGCGCGGCTTGCCGCGCACAAGAATGTCGACTTCGGTGCCCGGCGCCATGAAGTCGCGGTTCACATAGCCCATGGCGACCGGACCGCTCACGGTCGGGCCGAAGCCGCCGGAGGTCACGATGCCGATGATATTGCCGGACTTGTCGGCGATCTCGGCGCCTTCGCGCGCCGGAGCGCCGGACAGCGTGAGGCCGACCCGCTTCTGGCAGGTCTTCTCTTCGATCTGCTTTGCGATCACGTCGGCGCCCGGGAAATCGCCGCGCTCGCGGCGGGTCTTGGCCAGGGCCCAGATCAGGGAGGCCTCAACCGCGGTGCGGTTTTCGTCCATGTCATGGCCATACAGGCAGAGCCCGGCTTCCAGGCGCAGACTGTCGCGCGCACCAAGGCCGATGGCCGCGACTTCATCCTGGGCCAACAGGAGGCGCGCAATGCGGTCGGCATCAGCCTCGGGGATGGAAATCTCGAACCCGTCCTCGCCGGTATAGCCCGAGCGCGACATCATCACTTCGACTCCGTCCAGCGTGAACAGGCCGCACTGCATGAAGACCATCTTGCAGGCCTGAGGGCAGAGCCGCGCCATCACGTCCTTCGCCGCCGGCCCCTGCAACGCCAGAAGCGCGCGTTCGGGAATGCGGGTCAGCGTGCCCTTGCCGGCCGTTGCCGCTTCGATATGGGCGAAATCGGCGTCCTTGGTGGCCGCATTGACGACCAGATAGATGCCATTGCCGTCCGGGCGGGAGACCATCAGGTCGTCGCGGATACCGCCACGCTCATTTGGCAAAAGGGTATATTTCTGTTCGCCGGCGCCGATTTCGGAGAGATCGCAAGTCAGAAGGGCTTCCAGCGCCGCCTCATCACCGACATAGCGCGCCTGGCCCATGTGGGAGACGTCGAACAGGCCGGCCTGTTCGCGGCAATGCTTGTGCTCGCCCATGATGCCGAGTGGATACTGGACCGGCATGTCATAGCCGGCGAAGGGCACCATCTTGCCGCCAAGCTCGACATGGAGGGCGTGGAGCGGTGTCTTGTGAAGCGTTTCGGTCATCTCGGGTCCTTGCAAGGGTGCGATCCTGCACGCCCGGCAAGGCCTGCAAGCTGATCGCCCCCGCTGTCCCGAATACCTGAGAGATTCCGTGCGCGCCGTGGATGCCCCCCGATCGGGACCGGCCGCACTTGCTCCGTCGGTGGGGCGAAGGTGTTGATCCCTCACCCGCTTTCCAGCGTTCGTCTCTCCCGCGGTCCCTTGGCCTGAGCGTTTCCGGGGCGGTTGCGCCTTCGGCGCCGGCATATTCGCCGGTCTCTCCCGCGGGGAGTTTGGTCCCGCTTGACCCGGTTTCATGCGGGTTTCGCAGTTGCAGCGGACTTTATGATTCCGCGCCCGAGAGTCAATGTCCGGCGGCGGTGAAATCGCCGCCTTTGCCACGCCTGACAGCCTTGGCCACGGCCTTGGCAGATGGACGGCGCCGCTACATCCGCTCCGGCGCTTCCAGTCCCAGCAGTCCCAGACACAGCTCAAGCTGTTTCAGCGTCGCTTCGGCCAGCGCCAGGCGGGAGGCTTTCACCGCATCGTCTTCGGCGACAAGCACCGGGCAGGCGGAATAGAATTTCGAGAAAGCCTGGGCCAGGGTGAAGGCGTGGTCGCACAGCGCGTTGGGGGCCCGGTTGTCGGCCGCGTTGTCGAGCGCCGCACCGAAGGCATCGAGGCAGAGGACAAGATCACGTTCCTCCTGCGCATCGACGAGGATCTCACCCGGCGTCACACCAGCCTCGGCGGCCCGGCGCATGAGGGATTTCACCCGCACGGCGGCATAAAGGAGATAAGGACCGGTCTTGCCTTCAAAACTGGTGAAACGGTCGAGATCGAAGACGTAATTTGTGGTCCGGTAGTTCTGCAAATCGGCGAATTTGATCGCCGCGAGCCCGACCATGCGGGCCACACGGGCATGTTCCTCGGCGCCGACATCGGCCGCGAGACCCGCCTCCTTGAGGCGTTCATCGGCCCGCTCGATGGCACTGGAGATCAGGTCGGCGAGACGGAAGGTCCCGCCATCGCGCGTCCGCAGGCGCTTGCCATCCGTGCCGTTGACCGTGCCGAATTTCACATGTTCCAGCGCACCCTCTTCGGCGAGGCCGGCCTTCTCGGCAGCGCGGAAGACCTGCTCGAAATGATCGCCCTGGGCCAGATCGACGACATAAAGGGTCAGGTCCGGGCCGACCGACTGCTTGCGGTCGAGAATGGTGGCCAGATCAGTGGTGCCATAGAGTGCCGCGCCGGTCTTGGAGACCAGGATCAACGGTGCCAGCTCTTTCTTGTCGCCGTCGCGGGCGACGCGGACGATCAAGGCACCCTCGCTCTCCTCGGCCACGCCGCGGGCCTTGAAGTCCTCGACCAGGCCGGGGATCAGGGGATCGACATCGCTTTCGCCCTTCCACAGGTCGAAATGCACACCCAGCGCACCAAAATCGCGTTTCAGGGCGGCGACCGAGACATCGATGAAATGACGCAGCAGGGCGCGATAGCCGGGGCGGCCGGCCTGCAGCTCGGCGGTCGCACTGCGCGAGATTTCCAGCCGTTCCGGATCGGCCTTGGCCTTGACCGAGGCTTGCGGATAGAGGCGGGCGAGATCCTCGATCGTGACCGGCGGTTCGGACGGATAACCATCTGTGATCGCCGCGTCGAAATAGACGAGGTCCGGCTGTTCTTCATGCAGCTCGGTGATGAGATGGCCCATCTGCAGGCCCCAGTCTCCGAGATGGATATCGGAGACCACCGTGTCGCCGCGAAAGCGGAACAAGCGCTGCAGGCTGTCCCCCAGGACTGAGGAGCGCAGATGACCGACATGCATCGGCTTGGCGACATTGGGTCCGCCGAAATCAATCATCACGGTCCGGGGCGCAGCCGCCAGCGGCGCGCCGGCGCGGTCATCGCCGGCGATCTCGGCCGCGCGCTCGCCATACAAGTGCTCGGCCGGACGCAGATTGATGAAGCCGGGACCGGCGATCTCGGCGGCACCGATCTGCGGAATGCCGTGCAGCGCCTCGATCAGCTTGGCCGCCAATTCGCGCGGATTGGTCTTGGCCTGCTTGGCCGCCGGCATGGCGCCATTGCACTGGAAGGGAAAGACTTCCGGCTTCTGCTTGGACGGGCTCACACGGCCCAGCTCACGCGGAAGCTCAAGGGAAGCAAACGCGTCGCCCAGCACGGCGCTGAGCTGATCGGCAATAGACGGCATGGGTTCAGTCCTGGCCGGCTGCCACGCGGAAACGCTGGCCGGAGCGGTTGAAAGCGATCTGTTCCTCGGTCAGCTCAAAGCCGACGAGGATCTCGAAATTGACACCCGACGTGCCTTCATTGGCTCGCGGGATGGAGATGGCATCGATCGTCTCGGTGCGGAAGACCCGGTCCTGCCCGGCCGGGAAGCGGACGCTGACCGGGAAAATCTCCTTGGCCATCACGGCCATGTCGCGGCGGGTGACGGCGACGAAGAACTCGTAGGTCCGCTCGCTGCCCTGCGCTGCCGGGCCGCGACCAAAGCCGAAATCGATCTCCAGATTGGCCAGGATCGGACGCTCGCCATAATAGCTGCACAGCGAACGGACAGCCAGGATCTCGCCGGTGAAACCGACATTCTCGTAGATGACTTCGTCATTGCGCAGTTCAACGATCCGGTGCGCGTCATACAAGGACAGGGCCGACGGGCACGGGCCGGCATTCGGCTCCGGTTCGGACAGCACTTCTTGTACGCTCTGGCAGGAGGTCAGCAGGCCCGCCATCGCGGCGATGGCGGCAAAAGAACGCACGGATTTGAACAACATTATGTACTACCTGTCCTGGAAGCAGTCCCGGCCGCTGGCTTGGGACCGGGCTCTTTGTTACGACGGTCATACGATGGCGATGCCGCTTCCGCAACGCCATCGCTGAAGGAGAGACGAGCGTGACTGCGACACCCCGCCCCCCGCTGACCATCCTGCGCGCGGCTCCGCGCGGTTTCTGTGCCGGTGTGGACCGTGCAATCCAGATCGTCGAGCGCGCGATCGAGCGCTTCGGCGCACCGGTCTATGTGCGCCACGAGATCGTTCACAACCGGCATGTCGTGGAGCGCCTGGAAGCGCTGGGCGCTGTCTTCGTGGAAGAATTGGACGAATGCCCCACCGACCGCCCGGTCGTGTTCTCTGCCCACGGCGTGGCCAAGGCGGTGCCCGCCGAAGCCAAGCGCCGCGAGATGATCTATGTCGACGCCACCTGCCCGCTTGTGTCCAAGGTCCATGTCGAGGCGGAACGCCATTTCGCCAATGGCGATGAGATCATCCTGATTGGTCATGCCGGGCACCCCGAAGTTGTCGGCACGATGGGGCAGCTGCCGGATGGGGCCATCAGCCTGGTCGAGACGGTGGCCGACGCCGAGCGCTTCGAGCCGAATGACCCCAGTCGCATCGCCTTCGTCACGCAGACCACCCTGTCAGTCGACGATACCTCGGCGATCGTGCAGGCATTGCAGGCCCGCTTCCCGGACATGAAGGCGCCGCACAAGGAAGACATTTGCTATGCGACCACCAACCGCCAGGCCGCCGTCAAGGCGATGGCGCCGCGCAGTGATATCGTCTTCGTGATTGGCTCGCCGAACTCGTCCAATTCCGTGCGGCTGGTCGAGGTCGCCCAGCGAGCCGGCGCGCGCGCGGCGGCCCTTGTCTCCTGCGCAGATGATGTCGACTGGAGTTCGCTCGGCTCGATTCGCACGGTTGGCATCACGGCCGGCGCGTCGGCGCCTGAGGATCTGGTCGAAGGACTGATCGAGGCCTTCCGCACGCGGTTTGACGTCCAGTTGGAGGATATTCGCGTGACGGACGAGGATGTCGTGTTCAAACTGCCTCGCGCCGTAGCCTGAGGATAGACGACATGTCCGAGAACAAGACCAAGCCAACCGCCATGTCTCCAGCCGACTTCATCGCCGCCATCGAGCACCCGACCCGACGGGCTGACGCCGAGACCATTCTGGACATCATGCAACGGATCACCGGATGGGAGCCGCGGATGTGGGGGCCATCGATCATTGGGTTCGGCGAATATCACTACAAATATGAGAGCGGCCGTGAGGGCGACTTCATGCGTACCGGGTTTTCCGCGCGCAAGGCCAATCTCGTCCTCTACATCATGCCAGGCTACAGCAATTATTCCGACCAGCTGGCCCGTCTCGGCAAGCACAAGCTCGGCAAATCCTGTCTGTACATCAACAAGCTGGCCGATATCGACATGGCTGTTCTCGAGGAGATCATCCAGGCCGGTCTCGACGACATGGCAAAGAAGTACCCGCTTTGAGCACCATCACCATACACACAGACGGCGCCTGTTCGGGCAATCCCGGACCGGGCGGATGGGGTGCCATCCTGGAATGGAATGGCCACCGCAAGGAGCTCAAGGGTGGCGAAGCCGACACCACCAATAACCGGATGGAGATGATGGCCGCCATCCAGGCGCTGGAAGCGCTCAGGAAGGCCGACCGCTCGGTCATCCTGATCACCGACAGCGTCTATCTGCGCGACGGCATCACCAAATGGATCCATGGCTGGAAAAAGCGCGGCTGGAAAACCGCCGACAAGAAACCGGTCAAGAATGTCGATCTGTGGCAGCGTCTCGATGAGCTGACCCGCTCACACACGATCGACTGGCGCTGGGTGAAGGGGCATGCCGGCGATCCCGGCAATGAGCGCGCCGACGAGCTGGCCCGCGAAGGCCTGGCCGAAGCGCGCGGGCGTCAGCCGTAGCGCGACCGCCCACCACCTGTCCCCGCGCCAGGCGCGTCCGCCGTCTCGCGCCGCAAGGCGTCCAGCACGTCCGGCAGATTCAGCGGCTTGGTGAAATAGCCGGTCGCGCCGATACGTGTGCACAATTCACGTGTGGCCCGGGTCGCGTCGGCGGTAAGGGCAAAAATCGGGATGTCGGCATGGTCGGCATCGGACGCCCGAATGCGCCGGATCGCCTCGTCTCCCGCCATTACAGGCATCTGGATATCCATCAACACGGCGTCAAAATGGTTGGCATCGAGCAGGTCGAGGGCTTCACGCCCATTGCACGCCGTCATGATCTCATACTGATTGTTCTGCAGCAGGGCGGTAAGCACCATCAGGTTCGCCGGCACATCGTCGACCACCAGTATCCGGCGTCCGGTATTGTCGTCACCGGACCGGCCCGAGGTGATCATCGGCTTCTTGGACAATTTTTTGTCATCGGCGGCTGGAAGGGGAAGTTTGAACCAGAAGGTCGAGCCTTCGCCGGGCACGCTCTCGACACCGATCTCACCGCCCATCAAGGTCACCAGTTCATGGCAAATTGCCAGTCCCAACCCGGTGCCGCCATATTGGCGCGTGATTGAATTATCTGCCTGGGCAAAGCGGTCAAAAATACTGGCCAGATGATCCGGCTCGATACCCGGCCCGGTATCACTGATCCGAAACTCGACGACGTCGTCGGCCCCGGCACGGATATCGATACTGACCCGGCCACTGTCGGTAAATTTCACGGCATTGCCGACGATATTGATCAGGATCTGCCGCAACCGTTTTTCATCGCCCACGACAACTTTTGCGACATCCGGCGCCAGGGACATATCCAGCGCGAGCTGTTTCTCTTGCGCACGCAGCCGCGTGATGTCGCTGACCATTGCAACCAATTCCGGCATCTCGAACGCCCGCTGCTCAAGCTCGATCATGCCGGACTCAATCTTCGAGATATCCAGGATGTCGTCGATCAGGTCCGCCAAGGCCTGGCCGGAACTGCGAATGGTTTCGACATGCCGTGACTGCTGTTCTGTCAGCTCGGTCATGTCGAGGACCTGCGTCATGCCCAGAACGCCATTGAGCGGCGTCCGGATCTCATGGCTCATATTCGCCAGGAATTGGGATTTCGCGTGGCTGGCGCTCTCAGCCCGTTCGCGGGCCCGTTCCAGGGCGGCGGCCTGCTCGATATCGGCTGACACGTCCAAATGGACGCCGGTGATGATCGGCGGCGCATCAAGGCGTTCCCGATAGACACCGAAAGAGCGGATGTGCCGGTAGCCACCGTCGGACCGGCGATAACGATACTCCCGCCGGACATGGGTCTTGGTTGCGTAGGCGTTAGCCAGGCCGGCGGACACCGCCTCACGATCATCCGGGTGTATGCCGTTGAACCAGTCGTCCGGCGCAGGATTGGCCGAATCACGATCGATTCCGAACAAGCGACGACTGCCGTCATCCCAGTGATATTCACCGGTTGGCGGGCAGATGTCCCAGACGCCGATGCCTGAGCTTTCGAGTGCGACTTCGAGCCTGGTCGAAATCAGGCGCAATTCTTCCTCGCGCTCACGACGTTCGGAGACGTCCTGGAACGAGCCGACCAAGCGGATCGGTTTCCCGTCCCGGAGCACGCGGCGACCGACCGCGCGAACCCAGATACGCCTGTTTGTTGCTGTAATGAGCGGCAGCTCCAGATCCCACGGCTCGCCGGTTTCAACGCAATGTGCAACCGCGTCCGAGATCGGCCCGCGACTTTCCGGTGCATAGAAATTGATCGCGGTATCCATGTTCGGAACGTAGTCCCCATCCACTTCGTGGATTTTGCGGGTGATGTCGTCCCAGATCGGCGTCATCGTGTCGAGATCGACTTCCCAGCTCCCGATCCCGCCCAATTCGGTGACTGCCGAGAGTCGTTCCAGCGATGCCTCAAGCTGCCTCTGGCTGGCGGCCAGGCCGGCTTCGATGTGTTTGCGGTTCGTGATGTCAAAACGGATGAATATGTAGCGTTCGATTTCGCCGCCCGCATTCATCTGCGGCGCAACGATGGAATCGACCCAGAACAGCTCGCCGGACTTGTTGCGATTGCAGATTTCCCCGCGCCAGGGCCGGCCGGCCTTGATCGTCGACCGCATCTCCGCCCAGAACGCGTCCGGATGCATGCCGGAGCTCAGCAGGGTCTGGTGCGTCTTGCCGAGAATTTCCTCTTTCGTGTAACCGCTTTGCTGGCAGAACGCGTCATTGACATCGGTGACGACACCCGCCGGGTCGGTCACACTGAACACAGTGTGTTGCCGGATGACGTCCATCAAGGACTGGCTTTCCCGCAGCGCCCGGCTCAGCCGTTCACGCGTCTCGATCTGCGCGGTGATATCCGTCTGGACGGACATGAAACCGGTACAACAACCGTCTTCGTCCCGAATGGGCGTCAATTCGATGAGAATGGTGTACTCGGCACCATTCTTGGCGCGATTGACGAGTTCCACTTGGCATTCCCTGCCGTCCCGTACGGCTTCCGCCAGCGCCTTTATGGCCCCGGAATCGGACTTCGGGCACAGGAGGAAAGTGCCGGGCAGGCGACCGCGGACCTCCGCAAGCTTGTAGCCGGACAAGCGTTCAAAGGCCGGGTTGACCCAGTCAATCACGCCATCGCGGTCCGTGATCACGACCGAGTTGTGGGTGTGGCGGGCAACCAGTGCGAGGCGCTCGTGTTCACGCGCGCCGACGCGTTCCCGGATCAGTTCCTCGATCAGCCGCGCCAATGATATGAGGCGGTTTCGTGCGGTCTCATCCAGGGTCAGGGGTTCATCATGGATCGCACACAATGTGCCCAGTTTCTCCCCCGTCGGGAGACTGATCGGCACGCCGGCATATCCGCGGATATGGGGCTCGCCCGTGACCAGTGGATTGTCTGCAAACAGCGGATTGGCCCGCGCGTCATGCACTTCGTAGATCTCATCCTGCTGGATCGCGTAATGGCAAAATGCCCAGGATCTCGGTGTCTCCGGGGCCGGCAGGTTGACCGCGGACTTGAACCATTGCCGATCACGATCGACCAGCGAGACGGCCGCCATGCGAGCACCGGTCACCGCTGTCACCAGATCGGTAATCGCCTCGTATCCCGCCTCTACACCGGTGTCGAGCAGACCCAGCGCGTGCAGTGCTGCAAGGCGATCTTCTTCGCAAATTTCCGGCATGACGGGGGTCCGTGGCTGGCGTTACTGGCAGTCGCAACGCTCAACTTCGGGGGAAATGGGCAAGAAAACGTAAAGAGCCGCCCGGGCGGGGGCGGCTCTTCAGTCACGGCTGGGTTGTGCGAGCTTACTCGCCGAGACGGAATTCCAGCTCACGGGAGTGACCGTCAGTCTGGCCGGCGGCCGGGGCGTAACGCCAGTTTTCGATCGCGGCAAGGGCGGCGCGGTCGAACACGCCTTCCGGGCTGGCTTCAACGACCTGGGCGTTCACGACATTGCCGTCAGCGTCGATCGAATAGGCAATGCGAACTGAGCCCTCAATGCCGCGACGCTCGGCGCCACGCGGGTATTCCGGGGCAACCAGCTCGACGCTTTCGCGATCGGGGCCGTTATTGGCGGAAGCCGGTGCGCTCAGGGCGACCGGGGCGACAAGGGCGGAAACACAGACAAGGGCGGAGAGGAATTGGTTGGTCATGGCGCTCACTCAGGCGTTGTTGATTGCTAATGCGAGCGAGGGTTTAGGATGATCAAATTGCTGGAGGCTTTCGCCGAATGCTAAAATTTGAGCGAACCCTGTCATATGATATGCGCAGGGTTCGCCCAAAAACTTCGCTTACGAAACAATGGTCAGGATGACGCCGTTGATTGCTTCAACCTTCAGGGTCGATCCGGCCACCGGATTTGTTCCGTCTGTCGTTTCGGCGGCCCATTCACTGTCGCCATAGCGAACCCGTCCGCGGCCCGAGGAAAAGTCAGCGACAACCTGGACCCGCTGCCCGACCATGCGGGCTGATCGGTCATTCAGCCCGCTGCCAGCGCCGGCCCGCATGGACGGGCGTACCCAGCGGTCGCCGATCCACAGAAGAACGAAGGACAGCAGGGCAAATACGGCCAGTTGAACCGGCCAGCTGACACCGAGCACTTCCAGAGCCACGAAACCGGTCAGGAAGGCCGCAGCCGCCGGCCACAGCAGATATGTCGTGCCGGTGAGCAGCTCGGCGATGAGAATCACGCCGGAGACGGCCCACCAGGCCCAGAGATTCATGCGGTCAAAGACCGACAGCAACATTTCCATCATGAGACCTCCTTTACGACCGCGCAGCCCTTATGGCTTGCGCGTGGCTTCCGATACGGCGTCATGCGCCGCCTTGCCCAGCTCACCGACACCCGTAATCGTCGACAGGATGTTGGAGAATTCAGCCGGGATGATCACCGTGCGCTGCTGCTCGCTTGTTGCCAGCTTGCCGAAGGCCTCGATGTATTTCTGGCCAAGGAAGTAGTTGATCGCCGACACATCGCCCTTGGAAATGGCGTCCGACACCATCTGGGTCGCGCGCGCTTCGGCTTCGGCTTCGCGTTCACGGGCCTCGGCGTCGAGAAATGCACTTTCCTTGCGGCCTTCGGCCTCACGGATCGCGGCTTCCTTTTCACCTTCGGCTCGCAGGATGGCGGATTGCTTGGCACCCTCGGCCTCGAGGATCTCGGCCCGCTTCAGGCGCTCCGCCTTCATCTGCCGGGCCATGGCCTCGGTGATGTCGACCGGGGGTGACAGGTCGCGGATTTCCATCCGGGTGACCTTGGCGCCCCAAGGGTTGGTGGCGGCATCGATCACCCCGAGCAAACGGGCATTGATCTCGTCACGCTTGGAGAGCGTCTCGTCGAGATCCATGGAACCGATCACGGTCCGCACATTGGTCAGCGACAGGTTGATGATGGCGAAGTCGAGATTGTCGACCTCATACGCCGCCCGCGGCGCGTCCAGCACCTGGATGAAGACAACGGCGTCGACCGAGACGGTCGCATTGTCCTTGGTGATGACGTCCTGGTTGGGCACGTCGAGGACGCGCTCGCGCATGTTCATCTTGTAGCCAACGGTGTCGATGAACGGCACCAGGAAATGAAGTCCGGGCTTGAGGGTCCGCGTGAACCGCCCGAAACGCTCGACGGTGAACTCCTTGCCCTGTGGCACCGTCTTGATCACCGATGCGATGATGAACAGTGCGAGGATGAAAAGAACACCAATTCCGATCAATCCAAAGTCCATGCGAACCCCCTTTTATTGTTGATGGCCAGCCCGGAACGGGCCGGGGCTAGAGTTGGCCGAGAATATGGTCGGCCGACGAAACCTTGAACTCGCCCGGAGCTTCGACGTTGAGTTCAGCAACCACGCCATCCTTGACCAGGATGGAGAAGCGCTGGGCGCGCACGCCCATTCCAAAACCCGTGCCGTCCATTTCCAGGCCGACTGCCTTGGCGAACTCGCCATTGCCGTCCGCCAGCATGACGACATCATCGCCGGCATTCTGGGACTTGCCCCAGGCGTCCATGACGAAGACGTCATTGACCGACAGGCAGGCAATCGTATCGACGCCCTTGCCGCGGATTTCGGCGGCTTTTTCGACAAAGCCCGGCAGGTGTTTGGCCGAACAGGTCGGCGTGAAGGCACCCGGCACCGCGAACAGGGCCACGGTCTTGCCGGCGAACACATCGTCCGTGCTCAACTTGTTCGGTCCGTCAGCGGTCATGGTCATGAAGCTGGCGGCGGGAAGGCGATCTCCGACCGAGATGGTCATGGCATTTCTCCTGTAGATCAGTAATGGCGGCAATCCGCACGGCAAGATAGCGGGAACCCGGCTGGACGCGTCCCCCTTTTGGGGTGAACATGGCCCGCATGGCCCCTGCAAGTACGACACATGTGGACGAGACCTTCCTCGGCGGCAAGCTTTTGATTGCAACGCCTGCCATTGGCGATCCGCGCTTCGACCGGGCCGTCATCCTGGTCTGTGATCACACAGCCGAAGGCGCCATGGGAATCATCATCAACAAGCCCGCCGCCGGCTTGCGACTGCCGGAGCTGTTCGAGCAGCTGGAGGTCGATTCGAGCCAGCCCGCGCCGGACGGTCCGGTGCTGGTCGGCGGCCCGGTCGACAAGGACCGAGGATTTGTCCTGCATACCCGCGACTACGCCAATGACGAGGCGACCCTGCCGATCAATGACCGCATCGGGCTGACCGCTACCAAGGATGTGCTGGAGGCCATGGCATCCGACAGCCCGCCGCAGCGCAGCCTGCTGGCCCTGGGTTATTCAGGCTGGGCCGCCGGGCAGCTGGATGACGAGCTGGTCGCCAATGCCTGGCTGGTCTGCGACATGGACGAACAGCTTGTGTTCGAGACCGATGACGCGGACAAATGGCCCCGCGCGCTTGAATGCCTTGGCATCAGCCCCGAACATCTCTCCGCCCTGTCCGGTCACGCCTGACCATCGCCACTCCGGAAACTGCCCATGGCTCCCAAAATCGTTGAGGCCGGCGAATTCGCCGGCTGGCGCATCTGGCCCGATGACCCGTTCGAACAGACGGTCGGACCCTTTTACATGCGGGTTGGCGCCGATGGGCCCGAAATGGCCTTCCGGGCCGAGCGACGTCATCTCAACGGAATGGGTGCGGTGCATGGCGGATGCCTGATGAGTTTTGCCGATTTCGCCTTGTTCGGCATCGCCCACGAAGCCCTGGCCCCGTCCGGCTATGGCGTCACGGTGGCCTTTACATCGGAATTCATTTCGGGCGCGAAGGAAGGAGCCTTGATGGAGGCGCGTGGCGAAGTCCTGCGGGCCGGCGGATCACTGATATTCGTGCGCGGACTGATCACCGGTGACGGCGAGGCCTGTCTGAATTTTTCCGGCACTCTGAAACGCCTGCGCGGCTGACGGCTCCAGTCCGGTCAGGCTGGCAAAGGCGGCTTGAAATGCCCGGCCATGCCATCGACCAGGGCCTGTTCGGCGGCATCGGGCGCCAGCGCACCCGCATAGCGATAGCCCTGTGCATACTGGCAGCCCATCGCTGCCAGCCGATCCGCGGCAGCGGCATTCTCCACGCCTTCCGCCACAACCTTCATCCCGAAATGCGTGGCCAGCTGGATCACCGACTGCACGACCGTCCCGGCCGCTTCGTCACCAACCATGGCGCGCACGAAATAGCGATCGATCTTGACCACGTCGAAAGGCAGCATGTCGAGCCGGGCCAGTGAGGAATAGCCCGTACCGAAATCATCCAGCGCCAGCGAGACACCACCTGCAGACAGGCGCTGCATGGCGCTCTCAGCCGGGTCAGGGTCGTGCATGATCTCGGTCTCGGCGATCTCCAGCTTGAAGGCACCTGGCGGAAGCTTCGCGTCCGCAACATTGCCCAGCAGCGCCGTAACGAAATCCGGGTCGACCAGCTCACTGACCGTCGCATTGGCTGAGATGAACAGGCCGGACGCGGCCGGATGGGCCTTGCGCCAGGACGACAGGTCAGCCACGGCATGGCCGCGTACTGTCGTCGAAATCCGGTTGAGCAGATCCAGCTCACTGGCCATTACCAGGAAGTCGTCCGGAGCCAGCACACCGACACCGGGTCGGTCCCAGCGCGCGAGGGCCTCGAACCCGGCCAGACGGCCACTGTCGAGCGCGATGATCGGTTGGTACCAGGCCAGCAACTCGCCGTTCTCGACCGCATTGGCGAGCGTGTGTTCCTCGCCGATCCGTCCCGGCAGCTCACGCGTGGCGCCTGCCGGGGTCATGAGGCCCTCAACACGACCATCATCGCCTCGCCGGCCCAGCAACCGGACATAAACCAGGCGGTCATCGCCGCCTATCAAACGGATTCTCAGGTCAACCAGCTCGCGTTCCATGGCAGCGACAAGGCGGGACTGATCGGCCGGTCCCAGACGGTCAAGAAAGCCCTGCCAGGCCATGGTCTCGGCGTCGAGGCCGAATGCCGCGGTGTCGCCGGTCAGCCGGACCTGATCCGCCTTTGGGTCACAGGCAAAGGCGACCGCTCCGGCCGCCCTCACGCCGGCTTCGAATCCGGTTTCGGTCATGTGCGCAAATCACTCGAAAGAATGGCGAAGCGATCATGATCACGCCATTCGCCGGCGATGTTGAGGAAAGAGCGCGAACGCCCCTCATGGATGAAACCGACCGATTCGAGCAATTGGCGCGACGCCTTGTTGGATGGCTGGCAGGCGGCCTCGACGCGGTGCAGTCGCAGCTCATCGAAGGCAAAGGCCAGGACCCGGCGAACGGCGCCGCGCGTATGCCCCTTGCGGACATAGGGCGAGCCGATCCAATAGCCGATATCGGCCGATTGCAGCACGCCGCGTCGGACATTGTTGAGATTGCAGGCCCCCAGCAGGACATCATCACGCGAACGAACCACAAAGAATGGATAGCCCAGCCCCGCCTCGCGGTCGGCCTGATAGCGCTCGATCCGGCGCCGAAAGGCGCCCTTGGACAACTCGTCGCTGGTCCAGGCTGGCTCCCAGGGCTCAGTGTGAGTGCGGCTGGCGCTGCGCAGTTTGGCCCAGCCCTCATAGTCCGACAGTGTCGGAGCCCGGAGGCGTATGCCCTGGCCGGTCAGTGTTTCGTCCCACGAAGTTTCGCGCCAGACTGCCAAATTCGATCTCCGTCCCGGGGCGGATATTATTCCGCCTTCTTGTCCTTGTCGCCATCTTGCGATGGCTTTGATAGTCGCAGCCGTCCGCGGCTGGCGTGCAGGGCGAGATAGACCCCGATCAGAGCCAGCGCCAGACCGTACCAGGTCAGGGCATAGCCCAGATGCTTGGCCGGCGGTGTCTGGCTCAACGACAGCGGCATGCCATTGTCCGCTCGTGCCCAGACGTCCAGCAGGGCCGTCGGGTCGACCCCGAGAGCCGTCGCCATCGTCTCTGCATCATGGCTATACCATGCATTGGTATCCGGATCGTTTCCCGGAGTGAAAAGACCTGCAGTTGGCGGTGTTTCGACCCGCCAGTTCTGGACCGGTGCCCGCTCGCCGGTGGCCCAGTCCTCGAAGGCCACTTCGACCAGCAGATAGCGCACTGGCTCTCCCGCCGCGCAGGCCGGCGCCCGCATCAGCGCCAGCCGCATCCAGCCGGCCGTGTCGCGCAGGGTGTAAAGGCGCAGGGTCTGGCCAGTGAGCGGGACGGGCCCGGTCACAGGTGGCGAGAACACGCCTTCGGCCGGAGAGCAGATCGCCTCGCGGAAACTCACCGCAGCGCCTCGCGCCTCATAGGCGGTTATCAGATCGGACTTCCAGGCCATGCGCTGCATCTGCCAGCCGCCCAGCGTCACCAGCAAGACCAGGCTGGCCAGCGTGAAGACGGTCAGTACGGGTAACGGCCGGAAGCGGGGCATGTCGATCAGTGTCCTTGCCAGGAGCGGGCCATCTCCGGGGCGGATCGGCCTCAATCGTCCAGTTGCGCCTCCCGGGCGTCGTTCTGGTATTGCAGGGCAAATAGCAGGCCCTTGATCGGTCGCAGTGTTGCAATGCACGCGACCGGCACAAAGGGCAGCTGCAACATCAGATGCACCCACCAGGCGGGGTGGAAGGCGGCCTCGACGAGCAGGAAGAGCACCATCGCGAGGAAACCGACGATGAAAAGCACGAAGACCGAGGCACCGTCACCGACATCGGCGATTTCGAAATCGGCGCCGCAGACATCGCAGCGCGGCGCGATCTTCAGGAGACCGTCAAACATGGCCCCCTCCCCGCATTCCGGGCAGCGCCCCTGGGCGCCGGTGGAAAACGGGGAAGGTTTGTCCATGTCAGTTATCAGCCTTGATAGACGACGTAGACGAAGGCGAACAGGAAGATCCAGACCACGTCAACGAAGTGCCAGTACCAGGCCGCAGCCTCGAGACCGAAATGCTTCTTCGCGCTCATCTGACCGGCCAGCAGGCGGATCAGGCAGACAGCGAGGAAGATGGTGCCGATCAGCACGTGTGCGCCGTGGAAGCCGGTCGCCATGTAAAAGGTCGAGCCGTAGAGATTGCCGCCATCGGCCATCGAGAAGGCAAAGCCGGCTTCAGCATACTCGACGATCTGCAGCGCCGTGAAACAGGCCCCCAGAACAACCGTGAAGATCAGACCGGTGATGGCGCCCTTGCGGTCATCATGCTGCAGGGCATGGTGGGCCCAGGTGACCGTGGTGCCCGAAAGCAGCAGGATCAGCGTGTTCATCAGCGGGATATGCCACGGATTGAAGGTCTCGACCCCGGCCGGCGGCCAGGTCGCGAGCGCCGGGTCCATGCGGACCTCGTGGAAGATGGCGTATTCGAAGAAGGCCCAGAACCAGGCCACGAAGAACATGACTTCCGAGGCGATGAACAGGATCATGCCATAGCGCATGCCGATATCGACAACGGCGGTGTGGTCGCCCTTCTTGGACTCCTTGATCATGTCGCCCCACCAACCGATCATCGTGTAGATGACCAGGGCGAAACCGACGATCAGACCGCCCCAGGCACCATCGGCATACATGAAGGCCAGCGGGTGGTCGGCATCGACAAGGCCGGCCATGTTGCCGACAGCGCCGACAGCCAGAAGAAAGGCGCCCACAGAGCCCACAAACGGCCACGGGCTCGGGTCAACCAGGTGGTAGTCGTGTTTGGCAGCATGCCCAGCCATCGCGAATCTCCTGCGATCTCAAATCAGCGAAGTGTGCCCCTGATACGCGGCGCACCCGAAAGGTTCAATGCTAAGGCGCGGCGTCGGCGCTGGCCGATGCCCCGTCTTGGGACTCAAAAAACGTATAGGACAAGGTGATGCCGGTGACATCATCCAGGCGCCGTTCTTCGTCCATCAGCGGATCGACAAAGAACAGGACCGGCATCTCGATGCTCTCGCCCGGCTGCAAGGTCTGCTCGGTAAAGCAGAAACATTCCAGCTTGGAAAAATAGCTCGCTGCCTTGTAGGGCGCGACATTGAAGGTCGCGACGCCGGTGACCGGCTGGCTCGAATTATTGGTCGCCGTGTAATAGGCGAGCGCCGTTTCACCCAGATGGACCGTCATTGATCGCTGAGCGGGCTCAAAGGTCCAGGGCAGGCTGCGATTGGTGTTGGCGTCAAAAAAGACAGTGACTTCCCGGTCGAGGATTTCGCCGGCCTCGCCGACAGCGACCTGGGTCGTGCCGCCATAGCCGGTCACCTGGCAGAACAGGTTATAGAGCGGCACCGAGGCGTAGGCCGCGCCAACCATCACAACCGCACCCAGCGCGGCAAAGGCCGCGACGCGTGTGTTCTTGTTGGCTGGCAGACGCATCATACGCCCGCTCCCGCCGCATTCTGGCTCAGGCGCACGACGGTGATCGCAAAGACTGCGACCATGAAACCGACCAGCGACCAGGCGATCACGATATTGCGCTTGTTGCGAGCCTTTTCCTGCTCTGGCGTCAGCTTCAGCGTCTCGCCGGTAGGCTTGCCTTCGCGGGCGTTCATCAGATCATTGTCTTGGGTCATGGGCTCACTCCGGGAATGGCCACATATGCACCAAATGCGTGCTCGACAATCAATGCGGCAAATAGCACCGTCAGATAGCCGATAGAGTAGGCAAACAGGTCACGGGCTGCCTTGTCGCCGGCGCGCACGGCATACAGTGCGCCCTCCTCGGCCGAACCCGCCTCACCGGCCCGCGAACGGAAAATCCGCCAGGCCAGCAGCAGAAAGAGCGCTCCGCCGCCGAGCGAGGTCGCGCCATAGACGGCGCCGCCCAGCCCGGTCAGGACCGGTGCGCCGGCGAAAATCACCAGCACGATGGAATAGAGCAGGATTTGCAGACGCGTCGATTTGGCGCCCTTGGCGACCGGCATCATAGGCACATTGGCCGCGGCGTAATCGCCGGACTTGTAGAGTGCCAGCGCCCAGGAATGGGGCGGCGTCCACAGGAAGATGATCATGAAGAGGATGACGGCATCGAGCGAGATTTCGCCGGTCGCCGCGACCCAGCCGATCATCGGCGGAAAGGCTCCGGCCGCGCCGCCAATGACGATATTCTGCGGCGTCGAGCGCTTGAGGATCATCGTATAGATGACCGCGTAGAAAAAGATCGAGAAGGCCAGCAGGCCGGCGGCGAGATAATTGCTCGCCAGCGCCATCAGCAAGACTGACAGGATCGAGGCGACAACACCGAAGCCATAAGCGTTCGACACCGACACCACGCCACGCGGGATCGGACGCTTGCGCGTGCGCTGCATGGTGGCGTCGATATCGGCGTCATAGGCCATGTTCAAGGCCCCGGCCGCGCCGGCACCGACGGCCAGGCAGAGGATGGACATGAAGGCCAGGAAGGGATCGGCATCAACCGGTGCCGCGATGAGGCCGGCAAAGGCGGTGAAGACGACCAGCGTCATCACCCGAGGTTTCATCAGGTCAAAATAGTCGCGGGGCGAGGCTGTCGAAACAGCCTCGCCCTCTGCGCGATGGTCGCTTGGGGTCACGATGGTGTCCAAGAGTCCGTCCTATTTGATCTTCGGCAGTTCAGAGAACTGGTGGAAGGGCGGCGGTGAGGACAGCGTCCACTCCAGCGTCGTGGCACCCTCGCCCCACGGATTGGCCTCACCCTTGCGGCGACGGATCATGGCGTCGATCAGCACCGCGAAGAACAGCACCATGCCGATCAGCATGATGAAATAGCCCATCGTGGAGACGTAATTCCACAGCGCGAAGTTATCCGGGTAGTCGACATAACGACGCGGCATGCCCTGCAGACCGAGGAAGTGCTGCGGGAAGAAGATCACATTGGCGCCGATGAAGAAGAAGAAGAACTGGGCGCGAGCGAGGAAGGAATTGTACTTCACGCCGAAGATCTTCTCGAACCAGTAGTACCAGCCGGCGAAGATCGCGAACACGGCGCCCAGCGACAACACGTAGTGGAAGTGCGCGACCACATAATAGGTGTCGTGCAGCGACTGGTCGACGCCGGCATTGGCCAGCACCACACCGGTCACACCACCCACGGTGAACAGGACGATGAAGCCGATTGCCCACATCATCGGCGTGCGGAACTCCATCGAGCCGCCCCACATGGTGGCAATCCAGGAGAAGATCTTGATCCCTGTCGGCACCGCAATGACCATCGTCGCGGCGACGAAATAGGCCTTCAGGTCAACCGGCATGCCGACGGTGTACATGTGGTGTGCCCACACGATGAAACCGATGAAGCCGATTGCCACCATCGCATAGGCCATCCCGAGATAGCCGAAGATCGGCTTGCGCGAGAAGGTCGAGACGATGTGCGAGATGATGCCGAAACCGGGCAGGATGAGGATGTAGACTTCCGGGTGACCGAAGAACCAGAACAGGTGCTGGTACATCACCGGATCACCGCCACCGGCCGGATCGAAGAAGGCCGTGCCGAAATTGCGGTCCGTCAGCAGCATGGTCAGGGCGCCAGCCAGAACCGGCAGCGACAGCAGCAGCAGGAAGACCGTCACCAGCACCGACCACACGAAGAGCGGCATCTTGTGGATGGTCATGCCCGGAGCGCGCATGTTGAAGATGGTGGTGATGAAGTTGATGGCACCCAGGATCGACGAGATACCGGCAATGTGCAGCGACAGGATCAGCAGATCCATCGCCGGACCGTTATGGCCGGAGGTCGAGAGCGGCGGGTAAAGCACCCAGCCGCCGCCGAAACCCAGATCGGCACCGGCACCCGGTACGAACATCGACATCAGGGCCAGCCCGAACGAGGCCGGCAGCAGCCAGAAGGAGATGTTGTTCATGCGCGGGAAGGCCATGTCCGGCGCACCGATCATCAGTGGCACGAACCAGTTGCCGAAACCGCCGATCATCGCCGGCATGACCATGAAGAAGATCATGACCAGGGCGTGCATGGTGGTCGCGACATTGTAGTTGTGGGCATTGCCGAACCAGGCACCCCAGCCGGTGTCTTCACCGGTGAAGAACTGGACACCCGGCTCCATCAGCTCGAGGCGGATCATGCCGGACAGGGCACCCCCGATGATCCCCGCGAAGATCGCGAAGACCAGGTACATCGTGCCGATGTCCTTGTGGTTGGTGGACAGCACCCAGCGGCGCCAGTCCCACATGCTGGGAGTATGATCGTCGTGCGTTGCGGCGTCAGCAGACATGGTTCAGCCCATCCCTAGTCGAGTTGCGCCAGGCGCGTTTCCCGCGCGGCGGTGTATTCAGCGATGATCGCGTCAGCGGCTTCGGAGTACTCGTCCTCGGCCTTGGCCGCGATCCAGGCGTCAAAGACGTCCTGGGGCACGACATGGACTTCGATCGGCATGAAGGCATGGCGCAGGCCACACAGTTCGGAGCACTGGCCGTAATAGACGCCTTCCTGGGTCGCCTGGAACCAGGCTTCATTGATGCGGCCCGGAATGGCATCCATCTTGGTACCAAAGGCCGGCATCGCCCAGTTGTGGATGACGTCCGTTGCGGTCACCAGCACGCGGACGGTCGCATCGACCGGCACCACCAGCGGATAGTCCACCGACAGGTTTCGCAGCTGACCCGGCTGGAGGTCCTCCTCCTCGATCATGTTCGAGAAGTATTCCGCGACCTCGTGGTCGGGATACTCATAGGACCAGTTCCACTGGTTG
>SPJK01041347.1_pt1 | contig 20928 bp, 21 predicted proteins | sample 3741771 | NCBI WGS metagenome assembly SPJK01 (sample SAMN10925997, study PRJNA522277) | cold seep metagenome | isolation source: Elba SIP-enriched marine methane seep metagenome, extraction at timepoint T2 | place: Italy: coast of Elba, Mediterranean Sea
AAGACTTGATAAACTTGTTCCAACAACACGCCCGCAGCGATAATCAAGAAACCGGCCTCATCGCCGAATTAATCGTCTCCGCCTGTCTCGGCAACGATCACCTCTGGCAAGATTTAGGCGTCTGGCGACGCAGCGAACTCAGCGAACTACTCGCTTTCAATTTCCCCACCCTCGCTCAGCGCAACGACAAAAACATGAAATGGAAGAAATTCCTCTACAAACAACTCTGTGAAGCAGAAGGCATGAATTTATGCAGAGCGCCGTCTTGTGAAGTTTGTATGGATTACGGGGTTTGTTTTGGGTCTGAAGATTAACTGGAAATCCCCTCCATTGTGTCATAATCCATAAACTTTTCATCGCATATCGACAACGGCACAGCCATTACTAATCATGTTAAACTCTTCAATCATAAACAGATGATTGCTGAAGGGACAAAACATGCGCATTATAAACACTCTAATACCCGTATTCTTAGTTTCCGTTTTCCAAATATCCGTTGCCGCCGAATTACAACGTTCCGAAGTGGAAGCGATGCTGAACAAAGCCAGCAAAAGCAAACCGGCTAATCTGCGGCGCAAAGACTTAACCGATCTGGATTTATCACATCTGGACTTTAGAAATGCGGATCTGTGGGGCGCGGATTTAAGAAGAGCTAATTTAAGCTACAGCAACCTATCCGGGCTAGTGTTAGATTTAACGGTGATGACCGGCATTAATCTGGAAGGCGCAGACTTGTCCAATGTCAGTATTTTCGGCGTTAGCATGATGCGCTCCAATTTAAAAAACGTAAATTTCAGCGGCAGTCGGGTGACAGCGATTATGGACAATGCCGATTTAAGCGGCGCGGACTTAAGCAATGTGAACTGGGAAGCGGATATGAAAAATCAGTCGATGGGCTTAATGCGCGCCAGTTTAAAAAAGGCCAATCTGCGCGGCGCAAACTTACAAAACGCCAAATTAGGCCGCGCCATGCTTAAATTTGCAGACTTAAGCAACGCCAATCTGGAAAATGCGGATTTGTTTTCCGCTGTTTTAGATGGCGCAATATTTAACGGCGCAAACCTTAACGGCGCTGATTTTTCCCAGAGCAAGGTCTTTGATGCTGATTTTACTGAGTCTATGATCAAGGGGGCTGTTTTTGATGGCGTCAAAGGCAGACATAGCGCTCGGGGGTTGAAATAAGTGACTGTCCATTTTTAAGCTTTTTTAAGGCAAATAATCTAAGACAATGGCGAAAATTACGCGATTATCCCAGCTTGATCTTAATAAAACTTATAGTTACGCAGATTATATGACCTGGCGGTTAAACGAAACTGTCGAGCTGATTAAAGGCAAAATAATGTTAATGTCGCCCGCGCCGAATGTTGGGCATCAAACCATCGAACGAAACCTCATCATTGACATTGGCTCTTATTTCAGAAAAAAAAATGCAAGGTGTTTCCCGCGCCGTTTGATGTGCGCTTATATGACCGTGAAAAATCCATATTGGCGGATCAGGAAATTTATTCCGTTGTGCAACCCGATATCAGTGTAATTTGTAATCCTGACATTTTAGATACGCAAGGATGTAATGGCGCGCCAGACTGGATAATTGAAATATTATCAAAGGGAAATTCAAAAAAAGAAATGCACCTTAAATATGAGTTATATCAGGAAAGCGGCGTCGCCGAATACTGGATTATCTACCCAAATGATGAAGCTATACATCAATTTATTTTGAATGAGACCGGGAATTATCAACTTAAAGCGATGTATGTGGAAGATGATGTCGCCATACCCCATTTATTCCCAGAGCTACATCTTGAATTGACTGAGATTTTTGAATCATTCAATACTGAATAACGGATTCCTGCATAGGTTGATTTGGCGCTTTCCGGTTTAAGATAATTAAACTGTCGTCTTTGAAAATATATAAATAATAACAACACCTGTAATGATTAAAGCCATACCTGTTAAAGCAGGCATATCAGGTATTTGCTTATAGACAATCGCACCCACAATAGACACCAGCACTATTCCTAAGCCCGCCCATACAGCATATGTAATTCCCACCGGAATGGTTTTCAAAACCTGGGTTAAACAATAAAACGATGCCCCATACCCGATAATAACAACCAAACTGGGCGCGAGTTTAGTGAATTCTTCAGAAGCTTTTAAAGCGCTTGTGGCAGCCACTTCTGCAATTATTGCTATCGCTAGAAATAAATATGGCATAGACTATTTTTTGAAAAATTCATATTTTTTCAAAATCCATCACATCAAAAAAAGTGACAGTATGACCCAAAACCGCTTTAATTTTCGCATTACTGACAATTTTGTTTGCAGTAAGATTGCTTTCATCAATTAATGGCGGCTGGCTACCGAAGGCAATTGCCGCTTGCCGGTAATAATCTCTTTTTTTGGGATGGCTGTCTGCGCAAACATTAAAGGTTTCCCCCCAAAGCTCATTGTTAATTACGCCTTCTACAACGGCGATACAATCATCGCGATGCGCTAAATTCACAGCCGCTTCCGGTTGCGATAGTAATTTCCCGGATCGAAAAAAACGCCCCGGATGGCGCTGGCCGCCGATCAACCCGGCCAATCTCAGCACTGTGGTTTGAAAATGCGGATTCTGCTGCAGCAGGCATTCAATTTGATACAAAGACGACTGCGGATTAATGAATTCATCGCTTTCATCAACGATTCGGTCTACATTTTGATAAACCGAGGTGGAACTGGTAAAAATAATATTTTTAACGCAGGATTGCTCGATAAGCGGAATCAGATTTTTGAATGATTCAAGCGGTTGACGATTGATATTAATGATTAAAATATCCGCTTGCAGAAATTCATGAAGCCGGGGCGAAAAGACGTTTATATCAATCAAATAGGCTGGTAATTGCGCACCGGCAATTTTTGCTGTTTTTTCCGTCGTCGTTGTGGAAAGCTTAACTTCAAAATTTTGCTGTTTTAAAGATATCGCCAGCGGCCATCCAAGCCAGCCGCTGCCTAGAATACTGATAGTCTGCATAGATTCCATAAAAAAATGCGCCAAGTAAGTCTTAGGACTGAGAATGAAATAAACCCAATGCAACAAGAACTTGACTTAGCGCGTTAAGCCCTTAAAAATTAAATATCGTTATAACCTCTTTCCTCATGTAAAACAATATCCAAACCTTGGGTTTCTTCATCAATGTTGACCCGCAGACCGATCGTAACATCAATAATTTTCAAAATGATAAAGCTGAATAAGGCGCTCCAAATAATGGTCGCAACAACGCCCAATGCCTGTACTGAAAGCTGCCCGCCGATAGTAACGCCGTTCTCCAAACCTAAGCCGCCCATGCTCCCGGCCGCAAAAACAGCGGTTAATAAAGAGCCGATAATGCCGCCTACGCCATGCACGGAGAAAACGTCTAATGAATCATCAATTTTCAAACTGCGTTTAATAATTTGGGTGGCGTAAAAACAAACAATACCGGCGACTATGCCGATCACCAATCCGCCAATCGGGCCGACAAAACCGGAAGCCGGGGTGATAGTGCCCAATCCCGCCACCATACCGGTGACAATACCCAAGACGCTGGGCTTACCGTAATGATTCCATTCCAGCGTCATCCAGGTTAAAGAACCGGCCGCTGCACTGATATGGGTAACCAACATCGCCATCCCGGCCGCGCCATCGGCAGTCAAAGCGCTACCGGCGTTAAAGCCGAACCAACCCACCCACAGCATACCGGCCCCGGAAACCACCATGGTCATATTATGCGGCGGCATCGGCGATTCCGGAAACCCCTTCCGCTTACCGATCACAATCGCCGCCACTAACGCCGCGACCCCGGCATTGACGTGAATGACAATACCCCCGGCAAAATCCTTAACCCCTAAATCAGACAGCCACCCACCGCCCCAAACCCAGTGACATACGGGTACATATACCAGCATCAGCCAAAAGGCGCTGAACCACAACATGGAAGAAAATTTCATTCTTTCCGCAAAACCGCCGACGATCAACGCCGGGGTAATAATCGCGAAAGTCATTTGGAACATAAAAAAGACGGTTTCAGGAATATCGCCGCTTAGTTCTTCGGTTCCCAAACCCATCGCAAAAAGCCGACTGGTTCCGCCAATCAAGGCGTTCATTGATCCGCCTTCAGTAAAAATTAAACTATACCCGAACAGTAGCCAAAGAATAGAAACCAAACAAGTAATGGCGAAACACTGCATTAATACCGAAAGTACATTTTTGGTTCTGACCAGTCCCGCATAAAAAAGCGATAATCCCGGTAGAGTCATGAACAATACCAACGCCGTGGAGGTTAAAATCCACGCGGTATTGCCTTGATTAAGCTGATCGGCAAAGGCTAGCTGCGGCATCAAAAAAAAAGCCGCCAAAGATTTTATTTTTAAAGAAATATTCATTGTTTTTCTTTCGTTATTATAATTATAATGCGTCGTCGCCGGTTTCACCGGTGCGAATACGAATAATTTGTTCCAGGGAAGATACGAATATCTTGCCGTCGCCGACTTTTCCTGTTTTTGCCGAATCAATTATCGCTTCTATTACAGATTCTACTTGTTGATCGGAAACGGCGACTTCCAGTTTTATTTTCGGTAAAAACTGCACCACATATTCCGCTCCTCGATAAAGCTCAGTATGGCCTTTTTGCCTGCCGAAGCCTTTGACCTCGGTAGCTGTCAAACCATATACGCCTACTTCGTTCAAAGCCTCTCGAACATCTTCTAATTTGAATGGATTTATTATTGCTGTTATTTGTTTCATTTTCTTATCCCATTTGCACATTTAACGCTCCATAATAGTACATGACTTCACCAAAATTACAAAATCATGAAATAATCAAACAAAAACATAGAGTTGCTTTCGCACTATTTTTAATCTATCTATTCATATTAGTGCACCCACTATTTACATTAAAAGTTGACCGGAATTCAATAAGGCTTGAGTTCAGAGCGGATAGTTCGCACCAAAAATGCGCATTTCTCAAGCAGCTCCCCCAAATAACCATAATCCCAATAACTTCCGCCTTTCATACTTCTCCTACAACCTTCAATTTATGCATTTAATATCATATAGTTGTACCCTTAACGGAACTCAAACCCCTTACACTACTTTATAAGGCATGCAAATTGCTTTTTGTAAGTTTTAGATTCCCTAAAAGGTCTGATGCTTTATGTCTAAGATGAGCCATCTCAATGTGTTGGAAAAATATGAAGAGCATCGTAATGCGATTTATCACATGCTCTCATCGATTTTAGCTTGTTTCGCTGACATTAAGATGTTTGAACAAAGTCAAAAAGAATTAACCGAGCAACTCGGCTCCTTATGTGAATATTATCCGTTTATCAGCTTGTTATATTTGCTGGACGCCGATGGTCAACAATTGGGGATGAACGTCAACGGCAAAAATTACCGGGAAAACAAACTGGTCGGACATGGCTTGGATCGCAGTAAAAGGCCTTATTATCAAATGGCCTTGGAAAGTCATTCCGCCAATGTCGTGACTGAACCCTATTTATCCAGCATACGCCGTGAATTATGTATTTCGGCCAGCATCAAACTGTTCGCTGAAAATGGTGAAATAAAAGGTTTTGTCGTATTAGACATCGATTTGCCCGCCACCATCGCCTTTCTGACCGGGGACAGCAAACGCATCCATTTTGAACCTTATTTCAAGGCGGTCTATTCCATCATTGTCGCCGGTTTATTCAGCGTTGCCCTATTATTGCTTTATTTAGCGGCAAAAGAATGTTGGCTGGTGCTTCAATCATTGAATGTTGAAACCAATAACAAATTACTGCCGTTCGGCGTTGTTATCTACCTGACCCTGGCGCTGGCTATTTTCGATCTGGGCAAAACCACGCTTGAAGAAGAAGTCTTGCTTTATAAAGATATACTCAGACACAGTTCAACCCGCCGCACCATCACCCGGTTTATTGCTGCGATCATCATCGCTGTTTCCATCGAAGCTTTATTGATGATTTTTAAATCAGCGTTGAAAGAAAGCGGCGAACATATTATCCAGGCGGTGTGGATAATTTTAGCCGCTGGTTTTCTATTGTTGTGCATGGCTGTCTATATCTATCTCGGCAGCCGAGCCGAAGTGATGTTATTGCATAAAAAAAATTTCAAGGATCCTGAATTATGAATCAAACCGCTAATTCAAATTATGAGTTGCCGCATTGGTTTACCCAAAATGCGGAATCGAGATTAAGTCTTTTATATGGTCGTGAACAAACCCCGGCGCTGATGGAGCGTCTGTTAAATCGCTTACAGACTTTCATAGCCGATAATAGTCGCCCTGAAAAGGCGGATCTATGGTCACCGCAAGATGTCATCTTAATCACCTATGGCGACAGCATTCAGCAACCCGATGAAACGCCCTTACAAACGCTTTATGAGTTCCTGACCCTGCACTTGATTGACAGTATTAATACCATCCATATACTGCCTTATTTTCCCTACAGTTCCGATGACGGCTTTGCGGTTATCGACTATAACACTGTCGATCCGGAATTAGGAGACTGGTCGGATGTTGAACGGATTTGTCAAAGTTTTGATTTGATGACGGATTTAGTCATCAATCATGTATCGCGGGAAAACTTATGGTTTATCGAATATCTGAGCCAACAACAACCAGGTAATGATTATTTTATCGAACTGCCTGAACAAACCGATGTGTCTTTAGTCGTCAGACCACGCAGTACGCCGGTTTTAACCCCGGTTCACAGCTTACAGGGCATCCGTCATGTCTGGGCGACTTTCGGCGAAGATCAGATTGACGTGGACTTCACTAACCCGGATGTATTATTTGAATTTTTGGATATTCTTCTACTTTATATCGCCAAGGGGTCGCGTTTTATCCGCCTGGACGCCATCGCTTTTTTATGGAAAAAATTGGGCACTCGCTGTATTAATCTGCGCGAAACCCATGAGGTCGTCAAATTATTGCGCGATGTCGTCGATGTCGCCGCGCCGGGAACCGTGTTAATCACAGAAACTAATGTGCCTAACGGTGAAAACCTAAGCTACTTCGGCAACAGCGACGAAGCCCATGTGGTTTATCAATTCACGCTTCCGCCTTTGCTGTTACACGCCTTGTATCACGGCAACAGTCAGTATTTAACGCAATGGTGTACAGATATGCCCAGGCCGCAAAAAAACTGTACTTATTTAAATTTCATCGCCTCTCATGACGGCATCGGCCTACGCCCGGCGGAAGGCATTTTACCTGAACAGGAAGTCGCCAGCCTGGTGGACGGCATGCATGAATACGGCGGCTACGTCAGCATGCGCACCGATCAATACGGTAAAGAATCCCCTTATGAAATCAACATCGCCTTAATCGACGCTCTGAGCGGAACCAGACATGGTAAAGATGACTACCAAGTTGAACGCTATCTTTGCGCCCATACCATCATGCTGACTTTACAAGGCATTCCGGCCATTTATATCCATAGTCTCCTGGCCAGCCATAACGACCACAAAGGCGTTGAGCAAACCGGTCGAACGCGCTCCATTAATCGGCGCAAATGGCAATATTCGGAAATTCTGGAACAATTAAATAATCCTGCATCAGAACACGCCCTGATCTTCCATGAATTAAAAAGATTGATTAAAATTCGCAGTAAACACCCGGCCTTCCATCCTAATGCAATTCAGGAAACACTCTCTTTCAGCCACTCTTTTTTCGCTTTCTGGCGAATCAGCAGCGATCAACAGCAGCGCATTCTGGCGGTCAGTAATATGACCGGCAAAGTGCAAAACCTTCGCCTGCCGCCCCATCCTCATGCCGAAGGCTCCGGAGTTTGGCGGGACTTGATTGAGCGCACGGCTTTAGGCAAAGGCACTCATAAGCTTAAACTATACCCTTATCAATCAGTCTGGCTTGAGGCATTAGATTAATAAGAACAATAGGCATAAAAAAGTAGTTTGCAGCATGACAATCAAGACCGACCCTTTTGCTTAAGACCTTTATGCCCCATGTATATGCTTGACATATGCTAATTTTGAAATTATGATCTCCCTATTAAGTAATAGGAACAAACAAATGAAAACTGCAAGTTTATTTAAAAATGGTCAAAATCAGGCGGTTAGATTACCAAAAGAATTGGAATTTACTGGGGTTAATAAAGTTGAAATTCATAAACAAGGTAACTCTATAGTGATTACACCTATTCGAAAAAACTGGAAAAGTTTTGCTGATGTTGCTCAGGCTGATGATGATTTTTTACTCGAAAGGGAGAAAGTTATTGATTTAGAAAGGGTGAAGTTTAATGGGTAAAAAGGTCTATATGTTAGACACTAATACCTGTAGCTTTTTGATTCGTAAAAAACCAGACTATCTTTTAGATAAATTACAGGACATTGTAGTTTCTGGTCAACAAGTGGTCGTTTCTTCTATTACCTATTCTGAGCTGACCTTTGGCGCCATCAATAAAAAAGCAAGTACAAAAATGCCCGCTATTGTGACTGAATTTATTGATAGGATTGATGAGGTTTTGCCATGGGATAAAAAAGCCGTTGAAGTATCTACAGCGATTAAGAAAAACCTTGAATCATCAGGCGCCCCCATTGGTCATAATGACATTCTAATTGCTGGACATTGTTTATCGGTCAACGCTATTTTAGTAACTGATAATGTACGGGAGTTTAAACGGGTTGATCATTTAAAATTTGAAAACTGGATAAAACGTTAACAGAGAAAGAATTAGATTTGTATTTTTTGGTTTGAGCGAGAATTGCTGAGCCGTTACGAATAGAGTTGACCTGAAGAAAAAAAAAGTTTATATCTGTGCCTAAGTTAAGCTGTTTTTTATCAGTTCAAGATTTTATTGAACTACCCACTCCAGGGAGCACATTGTGAATACTATCGAGCCACGTCAAATCTTTCAGGCCGGCGAAACCATTTTTTTAGAAGGCGAACCCGGCAATTGCGCCTATATCATTGAAAAAGGCAGAATTGATTTATTCATCGTGGTCGATGGCAAACCGGTGCAAATCAGTTCGATCAATAAAGGCAATTTATTAGGCGAAATGGCGCTTTTAGACGACCATTTCAGAACCGCCACAGCTGTGGCGACAGAACCAACTGAACTCATCGTCATCTCCCGAAATTATTTCAGCGAAAAATTAAAGTCCGCCGATGAGTTCATGTTGATGTTGTTGAATGTGATGCTGGAGCGTTACGGGGAAATGCGCGCCAGAGTGGAAAACATACTCAGCCAGCAAGCCATCGATCAGGATAAAATATTGATCGAACAAAACTCTCAGGACAATAAAGAATTTAATGTCGCCCAGGTGCAATTGGAAAACAACCTGAGAAACGCCTTTGAACAAAAACATTTAGAATTATTTTATCAACCCATTATTTCATTAGTTGAAAATAAGGTCGTCGGCTGCGAAGCGCTAATACGCTGGCGGGATCCTGAAAAAGGCTTGATTCCGCCGGATCAGTTCATCGGGTTGTCGGAAGAAACCGGATTAATAATTCCAATCGGTTTATGGATAATCGAACAGGCGTGCCTGGATTATAAACAATTTAACCAGCCGGAAACACCCCTGGATTTTATCAGCATCAATGTATCCGGCAGGCAATTTGCTGAATCGGATTTGGTGGAAAATATAGAAGACATCTTCCAGGAACTTCAGGTGAATCCGCAAAACATCAAATTTGAGATCACCGAATCTATTCTAATGTCTAATCCATTAGTCATGATCAATACCCTCAATGAACTCAAAAAAATAGGCTCACAAATCGCATTGGATGATTTCGGCACCGGTTATTCCAGTTTTAGTTATTTACATCGCTTTCCGATTGATTCTTTGAAAATTGATCGCTCTTTTACATCGACCATGCAAAGCAATGAAAAAAGCTTCGCTATCGTTAAATCACTTTGCACCTTGGCCAATGCCCTGAACATCTCAGTGATTGCTGAAGGCGTGGAACTGGATTGGGAAAAACAACAACTGATTGATTTTAACGCCGACTACGGTCAAGGCTACTTTTTCGCCAAACCTATGCCCGCAGATGAATTTTCTGAATTTATACAAAACTGGCAAGTGTAAGTCCCCCGCTCGATACCGGTTATTTGAAATCACCTCCGGCTTGACTGACCGACTGACACCATAAAAACATCTTGACCCATTATCGATAATGATCTCTGCTTAGGCTATACTTGATAGCAAGAAAGCGGGCATTGTCCGATTTCCCCCATTCCTTAGAGCGTCAGGTGAAATATATTCACTTTCATTATGATAGTCCGTTAACCCAGCTTTCGATTTTAAATTCATAAGCAATTGATATGCATGTAAAAATAAATATTACGGCACTACATAGCAAGTTTTGGTATGAGTTTAAATCCTTATTTTTCAATTTGTTATGCAGAATATCAAATATTGATCACTATTTTCGAAGGCTGGGTTAAGTATGTTTATTTGTCTGAGAAAATGTCCGGCGTAAATCACTATTTGTTGATAAATCAATTTTGTAAGCTTTTTGCATTTGTCCTACTGTTCGCGTCAGCAATTGGCTGTGATAATGAATCTCCCTATCTCACCGTTTATGCCGGAAAAGGCCTGAAAAAGGCTATGGAAGAAGTTAAAACAGAATTTAAGAAAGATCATGGAATACCTATATATATCGTCTATGCTGGCAGCGATACGCTTTTAAAAACCTTGAAAAAGACCTTAAAAGGCGACATTTTTATCCCCGGCTCTCTTTCATATATAGAAAAGGCCGGAGACCTGGTCAATAGTCATGATTATATCGCCCAACATGTCCCCGCCTTTGCGGCGATTTCTAACAGTTCAATTAATTTACACGAATATAACGACCTGTTGCATGAAAATATCCGGATTGCAATCGGCAATAAAAGCATGTGCGCGATTGGCCGTATCGGTGAAAAAATTTTAGATGACCTCGCTCCTGAAGATTCATTTCGAAAAAACATCATCATTACCGCTTCAACCGTCAATGAATTGTTAAAGCTATTGAATGAGGGTAAAGTCGATGCGGCGCTGATCTGGAATGATATGTTGTTATGGGAAGAAGCCGAAAACCTTACCCGGATCGAGATTCCTGATGAGTTCAATAGGCCCAAAGAAATTCATGTCGGCATCTTATCGACAACAGTTTCGCCGAAAAAAGCTCAATTGTTCGCTGATTTTATGACGACTAAAGGCCGCGACATTTTTCTAAAACAAGGCTTTGGCAATAAATGCGAATCAAACCCAAACTGTTAACCGCTTTTTTGTTTATATCTTTTCTAGCGCTGAGCTTCAGTTTCGGAATCAGTTTCTGGGTTCAAAATAGAATGGTGGAGACTTTTCAAAAAGTCGGCGGTCATAAACTGCCCGGCGCAATCGCTTTGTCGCGAATGACCAGCGAACTCTATCACACTTTAATCCTATTGGATAAATATGAAAAAAACCCGAAACCGCATATTCTGTCCGAAATTGAATCCGCGCAATCATTGCTCAGCGTCCATAAAACCACCCATAGCCTGTTCCATATAAATGAAGAGAACAGTTTTGACATGGATCCATTCATCGAGCAGTTCAATCGCTCGCTAGCGCTTTATTTATTATTGCTGCAAAAACCGGATAACCAACAAGAAAGGCTTACTGCGCGTCGAGAAATCAATATTTTATTGGATGATTTTTTAAACTCCATGAATCCGCATATCGAAACGGATTTTAGCGAAAGTTATTTAAAAATCGCCGATATTCAAAATCTTAATACCATTTCCAACAGAATCATGATTACGGGCGCTTTTTTAATCATTCTGTTTACATTATTGCTCAGCCTTTTTATTTCCCATTTATTTTCCAAGCCGCTGCACTTGCTGACAAAAGCCGCCAAAGAAATCGGCGAAGGTAATTTAAAGACCTCCATTCAAGTAACTTCAGCAGATGAAATCGGCGAATTATCCAAAGCTTTTAATGAAATGGGACGCAGTCTAGCCTTGATGCATGAAAAAATACTGTCGGCCAACAAACGTTTAAAAAAAGATTATATTGAAAAAAAACAACTCGCTGAAGAACTTAATATTCATCATAATAATTTGGAAGAATTAGTCGCCGAACGCACCAGCCAATTACAAGAACAACAACTAATTGCCTAAAAAGCGAATCGCACCAAATCAGACTTTCTGGCCAATATGAGTCATGAAATCCGCACCCCGATGAACGCCATCATGGGCATGTCGCATTTGACGCTACAAACCGAATTAACCCCTAAGCAGGCCGATTATATTCAAAAAGTCTATCGCTCAGCTGAAGGCTTATTAGGTATTCTGAACGACATCCTGGATTTTTCCAAAATTGAATCCGGCAAATTGAATATTGAAAACGTCGATTTTAGACTGGAAGACATTATTGATAATTTTAAAAACCTAGTGGGTTTCAAAGCCGAAGAAAAAGGCGTTGAGCTGAATTGCGATGTAACCCCGGATGTGCTGACCGCGTTAATCGGCGATTCTTTACGGTTGGGACAAATTTTAATTAATCTGGGTAATAATGCCGTCAAGTTCACCGAAAGCGGCGGCAATATCGGATTAAAAGTGAGTATGATGGAAAATACGCTGCAACAAATCAAACTACACTTTCAAATCCACGATACCGGCATCGGCATGACCCCTGAACAACAAGCTTTGCTGTTTCAACCTTTCAGTCAAGCTGATAGTTCAACATCCCGAAAATACGGCGGCACCGGCTTAGGTTTGGTTATTTCTAAAGAATTAGTGGAAATGATGGACGGAGAAATTTGGCTGGAAAGTGAAATTAATCGCGGCAGTACTTTTCATTTTACTGCGGTATTCGAAAAACAAATAGGCCAACCTTCGCACCGTAAACCAACCACCTCCAAACCCACAGAACTTGTCAGTCAACAAATTATCGACCAACTACACGGCGCGCATATTTTATTAGTGGAAGATAACCTCATCAACCAAGAATTAGCGCACGACCTGCTCAGTAGTTATGGTCTGCATGTCAAAATCGCCAATCACGGACAGGAGGCGCTGGAATTATTGGAAAAAGAAGCTTTTGACGGCATTTTGATGGATTGTTTAATGCCCGTCATGGACGGTTATACCGCTACCCAAAAAATCCGCTCTCAACCGCGATTTAAAGATCTGCCGATTATAGCAATGACGGCAAACGCCATGAAAGGCGACCGCGATAAAGTTAAACAAGCGGGTATGAATGATCATATTGCAAAACCCATCAATATTAATTCCATGTTTAATACCTTAGCAGCCTGGGTTAAACCTCAACCTGTCGACAATAACTCAAATATCCCGACTGCCTGCGCGCAATCCTCCGCTGAATCGGATCAACTTCCAGCGCTGCCCGGCATCGATATAACAGCCGGGTTACAAATTGTGCGTAATAACCAGTCTTTATATCGAAAGTTATTAACTCTGTTCTATCGTCAAAACCAAAACTTTGCTCAGGATTTTTTATACGCATACAATAATCAAGAAAGCAATCAAACCATTATTCTGGCGCATTCCCTAAAAGGCTCGGCGGCAAACTTAGGTATTAAAGGAGTGCAAAGCGCAGCCAGAAACCTAGAATATGCTTGTAAAGATAACACCGACAATATTAGAGATAAACTCAACCTACTAATGACTGAGCTGGAACCGGTGTTGAAAGGACTGAAAACATTTGAAAATCAGGAAAACAATTCTAAGGAACGGGGATAAAATTCACGTTCCTTAAAACAAAGCCAATAGAAGAATCGTGACAACGCCTGCCGGTAATGCGATTATCGAACCGGCCCTCAGCGCAGAAGCCTGAAAATCAATTCGCATTCCCCAATACAGCGTTCTCAGCGAAAACAAACTCAATACTAAACGTAAAATAATCACCGAAACCCAAGTTTCTGCATTGTCGTAATTCACCGCTAACAAAGGCCATTCAAAAATCAGCACTAATTGCGGCGCCAGGCTTAGCCAGAAAACCAATAAAATCTCCTTCACGCCGCTTTCATTCGTCTCCGCTGACCTTAATAAGGGCTTGATCACAAACGCCAATATCGAAAAAAACAATAAGGTGGCGAGCATGCCTAACAGCAAAGCGGCGAATAGCAACATCGCCAATTCAACAGAATCGTATTTTTGTAAATTACCTTCTAAATACGGTCTTTGTATCACAACCGGTAATTTAATAATGAAATAAGCCAAAAATATTATCCACGCCGTCGCCTTTTTCTCAATTCTTGAAAACAAGCTAAATGCTTGATTCGGTTTGTAAATTAACAAATAAAGACGTTTAGGCAGACTCAATTGGCTATCTTCGGCAGACAAAAAAGTTTGCTTCTTCAAAAAATAAAATAAATCCATAATTGACCTCATTTGAATTTAACCCAGGCTTATCGGCAACATTATTATGTGATTGATAATCAATAAAAATTCATTGTCTCAGCAAAAATGAAGCTGATGTAAGGTTTACAGCACAAACGAAAATAATGCGCTGGATCGCATCATAAATTAAATACTATGCTACTTTTAAAGCATACTTCGCGTAGCCACGATGCCAGAAACCAGCCATGAACGCATATTCGCAATTGCAAATTGATCTAAGACAAATGATACTCGCCATTGAAAGCGCCGTTTCATTAGTCGGCATGAATGATACCAACCATGGTAAACGAGTCGGCTATATCGCAGGACAATTGGCTCATCAATTAGGTTATAGCGATCAATCCGTTCAATATGCTTTTGACCTCGGCCTACTCCATGATTGCGGCGTTTCCACCCAACAAATGCACAGCAATCTAGTTAACCATTTTGATTGGCAAGATGCGCATGTACATTGCCAAATCGGTCATGATTTATTAAAGGATTTTGAACCTTTAGCGCAGTTCGCCATCCCTATTCTCTATCACCACACGCCTTGGGAAGAATTAGTCGATAACGATATCAGCGCTCAAGATGCGCGAATGGCGAATTTGATTTTTTTAGCCGATCGCATCGACATCCTTGCTTCAACCCATTACGGCATTGATATATTATTAGCTAATAAGGAAATCCTTCACTCCATTAACCATTTCGCCAAACATTATTTTGACCCTGTTATCGTTAACGCCTTCAATAGCGTCGCCGGCTCTGAAGCATTTTGGATCGCTTTAGAAGATCGACACATCATCCGTTACACTTGGGATATGGGCCAAATCGGCAATAATCAGCCATTAAGCATTTCCCAAATCAAACAACTTTCCATGATCATGTCTTATATCGTTGATCAGAAAAGTCCCTTCACCGCTCAACATTCATTAAGGGTATCCGCGTTAGCTAAATTTCTGGCGGAATCCTACGGACTCATGGATGAACAATGCGAAAAAATTGAAATAGCCGGTTTGCTTCATGATTTAGGTAAACTCCATACTCCGGATAACATTCTGGAAAAACCGGGGCCTCTGAACGAATTGGAGCGCTCGATCATGAACGAACACAGTTATGAAACTTATGAAATTTTACGTCAAATAAAAGGATTAGGCGAAATCGCTCAATGGGCTTCGTTTCATCATGAATGTTTAAACGGCGCCGGTTATCCTTTTCACCCCAATAAAAAAGATTTAAGCATTGAAGCCAGAGTCATCGCCGTCGCCGATGTATTCCAGGCATTAGTGCAAGACCGCCCTTATCGAGAAGGTATGCGCATATCGGAAGTGGTCGAGATATTGGAAAATTTCACCCAAAGCGGAAAATTAGATCAAGATATTGTCAATATCGCTAAGAAAAATCAGCAAGAATGTTTCAATATCGCCAAAGGGCTGCTCGAAAAATAACAAAACCCATCGTATTACCGACAATCTCATTTATAATAGCGCTTTTTTTTGCGGCTGCGGCTCACCGTCACAATATCAATTAATTAGTATTTTCTGATATACTTTGCTATAACTCTTTTTTCTCACACAACCGGTGAATAGTAATCCCGTAAAGGGAAGTGTCTATTGAATTTATCCAGGTTGCGCTGTTTTCCCAAAATTTGACATGACTAAATTTCACTTTTTTTTCAGTATTTTTCTACTGACCTTCAGCGGTTTTTGTTCCGCATATTACGAAAAACCACCAGAAACCCAGGAAACCTTTTTAGGCCTGGTTGAAGACTTTTGCCCCCCCGAAGTAATCCCCAAATGGCGAAAAGCTCACCGAATCGAACAAGTCGATATTGCGGCCTCGCCCAACTGTGCGCCGGACAATCCTTATAACATTGCCGCTTTCGTCAAAGGCACTAATAATGTCTCAATGATGACTTTAATGAATACCCATCTGGCCCAAGACGCCTTGATCAAAGGCGCGGATTTAGACGGAGACGGCGACCCGGATGAAATACATATTCGCCTGGAAGTCATTGAGCTGAACGGTTTCTCACCGGATATTCAAGACCCCATCGCCACTTTTAATATCGCCCCCGGCATACAACCGGGCTTTTGGGCGTTCGCGCCGAAAAGCCGCGGCATGTCTACAGAAAATTTCGCCAGCACCAAAGCCAACCCTTTATTGCGGATGCCCTCCCCGGCTATTCGCGTGGAACAAGGCGATAAAGTCACGATCACTTTGGAAAATTCACATTATTTCCCACACAGCATTCATTTACACGGCGTAGACCATCCCTATTTAAAACAGAACGGCGAAGGCAATGACGGCGTGCCCACCACCAGCAACAAGCTGACTTTACCCGGTCAGCAATTCGCCTATGAGATTCAGCCCCGGCAAGCGGGCACCATGATTTATCACTGCCATGTGCAAGCTCACACCCATATTTTAATGGGTTTGATCGGTATGTTTATCGTCGAAGAAAACCGCCCCAATAATACATTGCAAACCTTTAACATCGGCAATGGCTTAGTTCGTCATTCATCGGTTGCAGTCAAAGAAAAATACAGCCAGGAATACGATATGCAATATCAAGACCTGGACCGGGAGATGCATAATCTGATCCAACTAGGCAATGATTCCAGACTGCTGGCCAAAGCCATGAACCGCGATTACAACATTACTGAGCGCACCCCGGATTATTTTATTCTGAACGGCCGATCTTTACCTTACACCTTACGCGAATCGCTGATCGTTATTTCCGAAAACGAAAAAATCAAACTGCGGGTCTTCAACGCCGGCGACGAACTACTGTCTTTGCATTTACACGGCTTTAAACCAACCTCAACACATTTAGACGGCGTTCCGCTCAAACCCGAACAACGCACCCAACGCGATGTCTTCACTATCGGCCCTGCTCAGCGAGTAGATATGGAAGTTTATGCGAAAAATGACGGCTTAAATAATATGGGACCAGGCATATGGACTTTTCATGATCATAATGAATTAGGCGTCACCACAGACGGCATTTACCCCGGCGGACACATCAGCAACATTGTATTCCGGGATTTTTTAGGCGAAAACGGCATGCCCAAGTCACAAGGCATAGATATTACGCCATTGTTCACCCAAGAATATTACGCCAAAAGCTATCCGGTCTGGAACAAATCCGACGACCATAAACATTACGGCGCACTACCCGCCGCAACTGCACAAGAACCCGAAACGACTGAACAAGAAGGCAACGGTTCTATGCTGCAAATGGTTATATTGATTATTCAAGTGATTCTATTATTGATCACTATGCTGTTATTCAGAAAAAGAGTGCAATCATGAAAACCCGAAAATGCATGAATAAATTCTCAACCGGCGCTCTGGTGGCGTTAGGCTTAAGCATTGATGGACTGCATTCAATCGCTGAAGCGCAAACCCAGCAAGAAGGCGAGCAAAATCAACACGCCGCCGAGGCGCACCATCACCACGCGATGGAAGGCTCTTGCGGAATGCGCATGCGGATGGATATGAACGGCATGGTGATGCATGAAAACAAAGATGAACTGCCTAAAGACTGCGACGCCATTTCTGAAGAAGTCAACATTCAAGTCAGAGCCGGCGTAAAATATTCCGAACAATATCCGGGCACGGTATTCGGGTTTGACCAACATCAATGGAAAGTCCAACCATGCAGCCGGATTACCGTTGAGTTTATTAATGATGACCATATCCGTCACCAATGGATGGTTCACGGCTTACCGAAGTATCTATATCCGCGCGGTATGTTCCATATTGAGGCCAACGGCCAACAAAGCAAAACAGGCGTGTTTATCGTTCCAAGCAGCCACTACACTTATTTAGTCCATTGTGACATTGCCCAACACATGGAAAAAGGCATGAAAGCGCAGTTAGTGGTGGGCAATGGTCGAGGCGATTTGCCGAGCATTCCGGGCATCTCGGCGCCTAAGTTTGTTGATGCTTTTTCCTCATCACATCAATAGTTAATTAGGGCGCAGGCTTTAGCCTGCATGAATTGTCATTGCAATTTGCTGAACCGGTCTTTTGTAAAATACCCCCCTAACAACGCGCCTAGCACCATAGGCGCGAAAATCGGCCCGATATGATGGGTCAAAGTATGCAAGGGATCATACATACAGGCGATTTGCATAAATAGCGCCGGTATCGCCCCCGCGCCTATCGCAATATATATCCCCGCTTTAATCGTGCGTAGCGGAAAGCGCCGAAAAATCAAAAAATAACCGATTAATAAGGGAGGGGTGCTGTAAAGATAAGCCTCAATCACGCAATGATCGCGTTTTCCAACCATTGAAGGCTCTAAAGCGGGAAAAAAAATCCCGACAACATAACAACTTATCCACAGCAACCCTATAAAATAAGCGATATTTTTTAGCCATCGCTTATCCAATCCCGGAATAGCCGCCTGAAAAGCCATTAGACAAAATAGCGCTACAACAACAGCGCCCAAGGTCGTTTCAAAAATGAATTGAGGAGCGCTCAATAAAGCAACCAGCGCCCCCTCTCTTAATGGCCCGAGATAAAGCCCCATAGCCACGACATATCCCCAGCTCAGCACAAACCATATCAAGGCGGGAAGAATAATCCCGCCGGACGGTTTAACAGGCGTCAAATCGGCGCTTAAGCCATTTATTAATTGAAGTCTTTTTGTTTCATTCATTGTTCAAATTGCAGATGTTTTCGAGTTTCTTTAATGCCTCTATGTACCCGAATCCGTACGCTTGCTTCTGAGATACCCAGTTTTTTAGCGGTTTCGGCGGCGCTAAAGCCAAAGATTTTATTCAATAATAAAACGTCCCGATGAGCTGGCGACAAGCGTGAAAAAACCATGCCTTTATTAATTTCTTCTTCAATCAAGACAGTTTGAAGATTTTCTTGAAACAAGGCGTTTTTATCCAGCGTTTTTTGATAAGCTTGTTGACTTCGCAACATATCAATCGCGCGATTCCTGACAATTGCAAATAACCAGGGTCGAAAAGCGCGGCGATGATCATAAGTATGCCGGGCGGCATGTATAGTCATCAAACACTCCTGCACACAATCTTCAACAAAATCCAAAAGACCGAAGCGTTTATATAAAAAAGCCGCCGCCGCGTCAGCGACTTCGGTCAGCAATTTTGCGTAATGTTGTTCATCACCCTGCTGAGCCAAAACCATCCACTCCGACCAGCGCCGTTCGTCTTCCTCAAAGTTACTCATTTGTTTTCCGTCAACAGCCCCTTTTTCATTCAAAAATTGAAAATCGACATCGCACTAATTTTCTAACTTTTTGATTGTAATATGGGCAACCGGGCCGCGCCAATCGTACATTTTTGGATCCAAATCACCATGACTATGGATTCCATTACTGATATAGATAAATCCTTCGTCGCCATCAGCTACCGGCGAATGCGCTTCACCTTCGCCGCCGCAATGCGGGCCGGGAATATGCAGGCAACTTTGATCGTTTTCTTCCGTACCGGCGTCATAAGCCATAGCGCGATAGGTCATGGAGCCTTGCTCCGGTAATTTAACTGAATTCAAGGAAACAAAAGTATCATTAGTCGGCAACAGCATGGCCGCAAGCGTTAAGCGATCATGGCCTTCCTTCGCATTAATCATCACTGTAACCGTCTGACCAGGCGTTAATAAATCAGCCGTTGTTAAAACGAATCCGACAAAATCAGGCACCCCTTCAATTACCTCAGTCAAAGGGCCGGTATCGCCCGCCTCCGCAATCAACTCTAAAGCCTCCCCGGCCGGTTGACCCAGCGTAAACAAGCCGACCTCACTGTTATGGGTAGCCAGTAATTGCGGGGTGAAAGTTTGTCCGTATGTTGCATTAGTAATCGACACTTCATATTGCGCCATCTCTTCAGCATTCAACTGAAAGGTGGAAAACAGTAAGGCCAACAGGGTCAGTTTAATTTTCATGGCTTTCTCCAAAACTTAATCAAAACCCTGATACGCGTACAACCGTCAAAACGTTACAGAAAAGTTGCTGATTGCTAAGAGTTATTTTTATTGGGGGATGCTATGCCAGCGCTGATGAATTAAAGGACGTACTTGTTGAATAATAGTGAAGTCTTTATCGTTATGCAGAAGTAATAATGCATTCTCTATCGCGATGTGAGCGATACAACAATCAATCGGGCTGCGAACGGTTAACCCTTGGCGGCGTAAATCAAAATAAATACGAGCGGCGGACTGCCAAGTGTCGTTTGTCGTATCAATATAAGTTTGATTTTCAAGATAACGACTCAGTAATAACCATTCTTTATTATCTCGGCAACCTTGCAAAAGCTCCAATTGATTAAACCGTGTCAATACTACTTCACGTTCATCTAGCCATTGCTGTATGCGATTGGCTTCAATTCCTTTTTTATCTTTAAAAATTAGAATCCAGATGGAAGTATCAATCAGAATTATGCCGCATCACTCGGTCTTCCTTGTGATTAAAATCTTCCCTAAATTCTATTTGACCAGCCAGTTTAAATAAATCCTTATGTGAAAAATCATCCACATTTTCACCTTGTCTTGCTTCTTTAATTACCTTTTTAGTGGCTCCATTCGGAATCTTGACTTCAAAAG
>SPJK01084149.1_pt1 | contig 20858 bp, 14 predicted proteins | sample 3741771 | NCBI WGS metagenome assembly SPJK01 (sample SAMN10925997, study PRJNA522277) | cold seep metagenome | isolation source: Elba SIP-enriched marine methane seep metagenome, extraction at timepoint T2 | place: Italy: coast of Elba, Mediterranean Sea
CGTTTGCAGATTTTCCACTACGCGATACAATTTTGTAGCGGCATTGGCAGCCATGCTTACGTGATCTTCCTGACCATTGCTGGAAACAATGCTATCCACCGAAGCAGGAGTGCAAAGTTGTTTGTTTTGGCTGACAATGGAGGCGGCAGTGTATTGCGGAATCATCAGCCCACTGTGCAATCCAGGTTTTGGGGTCAAAAAGGTAGGTAATCCGCGCTGCCCACTGATCAATTGATAGGTTCGGCGTTCTGAAATGCTACCTAACTCCGCCAGGGCGATGGCAAGGAAATCCAAAACAAGTGCCACCGGTTGGGCATGAAAGTTACCGCCCGATAAGATGCCATCAGAATCGGGGAAGATATTTGGATTGTCTGTCACCGCATTTATTTCCGTCGTGATGATGGAGGCGACGTGCTTGATCGTGTCCAATGAAGCGCCGTGTACCTGCGGAACACAACGGAATGCGTAGGGGTCTTGTACGTGTTCCTTTTCTCGCTTCGATAGGCTGCTGCCGTCTAATAAAGACAAGATGTCTTGTGCGGTTTGTATTTGTCCTGTCTGAGGCCTGATGCTGTGAATGCGGGCATCAAAGGGTTCTAAATGACAATTAAAGGCGTCGATTGAAAGTGCAGCGCAGTAGTTGGCGGTTTTTAGCAGATCAAGCGCTTGCAAAACGGCCCATAAACCGTAGGCGGTCGAAAATTGTGTCCCATTGAGCAAGGCGAGTCCTTCTTTCTCTTCTAGTTGCAAAGGTTGAAGGCTTAATTCCTGAAGAACTTCCTGGCTCGCACGGCGCTCGCCTCGAAAATAAACTGTCCCTTCTCCGATCAAAGCCAAACTTAGGTGGGCTAAAGGTGCAAGGTCGCCAGATGCGCCTAAAGATCCCTGCTGGTAGATGAGTGGATGAATGCCCTGATTATAAAACTCAATGAGGCGTTCTACCAATTGAAGGCGAACCCCACTATGGCCGTACGACAGACTTTGGACCTTGAGCAGGATCATAATCCGTACGATCTCTTCTGGTACTTCTTCGCCGGCCCCGCAGGCATGTGAACGAACGAGGTTTTCCTGCAGTGACTCCGATTCTTCTTTAGAGATTCTAATATTGTGAAGCGCGCCAAAACCAGTATTAATACCGTAATAACGGCGGTCAGCGTCTTGGAGTTTTGCTTCTAGAAATGAACGGCAGTGAGCTATTTTATTCCGGGATTCTTCCGATAAACGAAGGTGGTCGCCATTGGCGAGTAGATTACGTACGTGTGCCAGCTCCAGTGGTTCACTACTGATGGTGTGATACCGGCTCATGTTTAAATGGTGGTTTGGTTAGTGCTAAGGTGTTAAGCTGGACTTTCACTGAAAGTCCGGCGATTTGTAGGGCGAAGTTATCATATCGTTGTTAAAAAATCGTTAGGGTTAGGAAAAATGCGTGAGTGCCCGTTAAACAATAGTTAAACAAGGGGGGCATACTGCATCCTTGCTTGTACCTCTTTCGTTTAATTTGCGTCAAAGAGAGTGAATGCCCCGAATAGGAACGGGATATCAAACTCTTGTAGAAAAATGTAATTTTGGACCACAAAACCAACGTCCTGTTATGAAGTACCGTAAACAACTAAGCCTCTTTTTGTTCGCCGCACTAATGCTGGTTGGCATCTCTGCTCAGGCACAAAAGATCGCCTACGTAGATGTAAATACCATTCTCGAAAGCATTGCGGAATACCAAGAAGCACAAACCGAGTTGGATCGTCAGGCAGATGTATGGCGTCAGCAGATTTCCCAAGAATACGATGAAATCAGGGGCCTATACAACCAATATCAGGCTGAACAAGTCCTTTTAAGTGAGGACGAGCGAGCTCGTCGTGAGGAAACCATCATGGCAAAAGAAAAAGAAGTGCGCGACCAACAACGTGATTACTTCGGTCCAGAAGGCCAACTGTTTCAGATGCGCCAAAATCTGGTTCGTCCTATCCAGGATCGAGTCTATGCGGCGATCGAAGCGTATGCAAACGAACGTGGCTATGACTTTATCTTTGACCGGTCGAGCCAAACAGGGATGATTTTCAGCAACCCACAATACGACAAGACGCAGGATATTTTGGGCCGTCTGTAAGCTCTTTTGCCCGCAACTAGCTATTTAGCCCCCTTGTCGTACCCTTGGTGCGAGTTCTCGTAACACTCACAACCCACAGCAATTGGGCTTTTGTAGCCTATTGTAATGAAGTTATTGAAGCATAATTTTATCAACGACTCTAAATACGCTAATTTTGCGGCGCCGTTGACTCTCAATGACGATGGCTCCCTTTTACTAAAACATTGAACAAAATGAAGAGCATACTGAAAATAGGATTAGTTGCCATCGCTTTCTTGAGCATGGCAACAGCCGTACAAGCACAGCAGTTCGCATTCGTGAACTCGCAAGAGATTCTTACTGAAATGCCTGAAGTAAAGCAGGCTGAAGCAAACTTGGAAGCCTTGCAGCAACAGTTGCAGAAGCGCTTACAGGCGAGTGTAGAACAATTCCAGGCGGAAATCCAGGATATGTCGCAGAGGATTGATCGCGGCGAACTCTCTCCACGCCAACAGGAAGTTGAGACGCAAGCCTTACAAGAGCGTGAGCAGGAATTGGCTCTAGAAGAGCAAGACATGGTCAACCAGATCCAGACGAAGCGTAACGAATTACTGGAGCCAATTTACGATCGTGTCAATGAAGCGATTGCTGAGGTAGCAGAAGAAGGCGGTTATACGTTTATCTTCGACCAGGCAGTACTGCTGTATTACACCGAGAGCCAGGATGTTAGTGATCAAGTGCGTGCGAAGCTTGGCTTCTAAGAAATCGAACGGTTAGTACAATGAGCCTGGCTCAACAACAACCGATTGGAGTATTTGACTCCGGCATTGGCGGCCTTTCGGTCGCCAATGCTATTTATAGCCGGCTCCCCCAGGAGTCGATGGTGTACTTTGCGGATACGGCGCGAGTGCCATACGGCCCCCGTTCAGCAGAAGAAATTCAAGCCTTCTCTTTCCAAATTACCCGCTTTTTACTTGAACAAGACTGCAAACTTATCGTGGTGGCCTGCAATACGGCTACAGCCGCAGCCTTGCCAAAATTGCGTGCAGCCTGGCCAACTGTTCCTTTCGTGGGGATGGAACCGGCCGTAAAGCCGGCAGCAAAAGCCACACAGAACGGTCGAGTAGGAGTGTTAGCCACTGCGAGCACAATTGGTAGTGAACGCTACGCCGAACTTATGGCTCGTTATGCTGCGGAAGTATCTGTGTGGGAAGACCCTTGTGTTGGCCTGGTACCAATAATTGAAGCAGGTCAGGAAAACAGCGGGCAGGCTCGTCAATTGTTGGAGGGCATTCTTCAACCAATGCTCGACCGCGGAATTGACACCTTGGTATTAGGGTGTACACATTACCCCTTTATAAGGCCGCTACTCGAAGATATTCTTGAAGGCGACGTTCGCATTATTGACCCCGCTCCCGCAGTCGCTCGACAAGTGGAGCGCTTACTGGTGGAGCGCCAATTATCAGCATCAACCGCTGAGTTATCCTCCTACCATTTCTTCGCGTCCGGTCGTATTGGTGATGTAGAAAGCTTAAGCAATATCCCTTTTCTAAAGTCACAAGCTGTGCTTTAATTATTCCTTGAGCCTTCCAAAGGAACCGAAATGGTAAACCTGCCTTTTCCTCTAATCAATGCCGCAAGGCAATTCGGACGTATTTGATGGTTTTCCCATCGCGGAGGTGCATGTTCTCATAGTAGGTTTTGAGACCCAGTTCTGGCATGCTTAGCGGCTTGCTATAGATATCGTCGTCGTATTGGAGAAGGTCAGCGTGTTCGTAGGTTTCGAGGACTTCGAAGGTAGATTCAACCAATTCGGGCGAATCCGTTTTCAAGTGGATTAAGCCGCCATCAGGGAGCAAACGGCGATAAGCATCCAGAAAAGGAGCTGCCGTCAACCGGCGATTGGGCTTTTTATAGAATGGGTCTGGAAAAGTGATCCAAAGGTCCTGTACTTCGCCGGGTTCAAAGAATTGGCCGATCTGCTCAATTCTGGTGCGCAAAAAGGCCGCATTGGAAAGCTCCTCCTCAAGTGCTGTTTTCGCTCCTTTCCAAATCCTTGCTCCTTTCACATCAACGCCAATAAAATTCCGTTCTGGAAACATTCGCGCCAGCCCTAAGGTGTATTCACCGCGGCCGCAAGCCAATTCAAGTGTGATAGGTTGTTGGTTTTGGAAATGCTGGGCACCCCATTTTCCTTTCAATTCAACAAGCTGCCCCCCTTGCCCAAGAAGCTCAGGCGATTTATAACTAAAGTTCTCGTATACATTGGGAAAGTTGAGAACTTCAGCAAACTTCTGCAGTTTATTCCGTCTGCTCATCTACTGCACATGCTAATTTTCGATTCACGCAAAGGTAGGCAACACCCACGAAATGGTCGGCGGGTTTTCAAAGATGAATTCTAGCCTAAGTAAATGCTAACCATTATATTAGATCGAATGTTACAGAATTAGCCGCATCCATATGACTTGGGTACGCAATGAACGTTCAATAATAGTCAATGGTGATGCCAGCACATATATGCTGCCACTAGCTTGTGAATCGCCCGCAATAAAACGTGTCTTATGAAATCGCTTTTCACCTTTGTTGCCTTTTGTCTTGTTGCTAGCTTGTCCGCTCAGTTGATTACCGTTTCGGAAGATATCAACGTCAATAGTGATGTCGGCTATGAAGTATTGGGTGAATTAGGAGGGCATGTCTTGTTGTTCCGAGATTCCCGAACCGAATTTAAGGTACAGGCCTTCAACGAGCGAATGCGTGAAAGTTGGACCAAAGAGCTAGAGTTGGATCGACGCGCCCCAAAGGTTCTTGGCTTAATCCCTACGCAAGAAGATTTTACCTTGATCTATTCGTTCCGTCGACGCGGTAATACCATTATCAAAGCACATCGATACGACCCGGCCGCTAACTTGGTTGACTCCGCTACTATTGTCGACCTTGGATTCCTATTCTATACGCCGCGCTTTGAAGTGATCCGCTCTGAAGACCGATCGAAGGCCCTGGTCTATTTTGTCGAAAACCAAAATTTAATTCGGGCTTATGCTTTAGATGTGCCGACGCAAACGATGATTTGGGAGAAGAGTTTTTCACCACCGGATTTTTTGTACGGCAGAAATTTTTCCCAGGCACTGATCGATGATAAAGGGCAAATGACAGTGATTCTAGAGCGCGACAACTTTCGCTCACGACGGAAGAGCCATTATTATGAATTTCATACTTACGATGGAGGAGGAGACGTGGAAATGCGGACGGTTTCGATGGGCGATTTCCTGACTTACGATGTGTTCTTTATGGCGGATAATCTGAATGAACAGATTGTGGGAGCTGGTTTGTATACGGAAAGGAACCGCGAACGAGCCAACGGCTTTTTCTATATACGTATCGACCCGTGGGAAACGGGTGATCACTTTTTACAGTTTAGCCAATTCGATGAAGAGTTCTTGCAAAATCTATTAGGTCGCGATTACCGGGAAGGCCGCGGACTTGATGAGTCTAGTGTGCAGGAATTGGTGCTGCGACGAGATGGTGGCGCACTCTTGATTGTGGAACGAAACCGGCAACTGGAGCGGCGAACCGGCGCAGCCAGTCGAGTGTACTACGACGGCGGTGTGCGGGCACTGGTGGATTATTATTTTGAGGAGGTCTTTGTATTGGCTGTAAACCCTGATGGGAGCATCCACTGGGAGACGATCCTGCACAAAAAACAATACAGCCAGGACGACAATGGCATTTATTCAAGTTACTTTCTCTTTCGGACGCAAGAACGCTTGCGCTTTCTCTTCAACGACGAAATCCGCTACGAAAATACCATCAGTGAATACGTGATTAATGGCTTGGGTGATTACCGGCGCAACAGCCTCTTCAGTACGGCTGATCTTGACTTGCGCCTCCGTTTTCGCGACGCCCTGCAGATCGCAAACGATGCGGTGGTCATTCCGAGTGAACGACGGAATCGATTAAAGCTGGTGCGCTTGGATTATGAATAGGAGAGTTGTGGCGAGGAGATAATACTTAGATGCGAAGAGCGATGATCTGAAAGATTCATGCTCTAGAGTTACTGGATTAGGTCAATGCCTCCCGCGCCGCTTTCATAGGAATGCCGATGCATTTCTTTTCCATGTAGATCAGCATCTTGTCCAGCAGTTCTTTGGTAGTATCGTCTAGTAAGTCCACTTCTTTGCGGAAAACCTCATTTACTGCGCGATGGCGCACAGCCCGAATTTCTTCCGGTACCAAGCGGAGCGCTTTTTCCAGTTGGCGTTGCTTATAAAGAATAGGGAATTCTTCGAGATGCGCATGCAAAATGACTTGCGCAACTTTGATCTCGCGTTCCCGGAAAGACATGTTTTCGTCAGCCAAGTGCTTTAGGCCTTCAATCTCCACATAATGCGGCTGGTAGTTGTCAATGACGCCCTCCGAGGTATTATGTGGAATGGCTAAGTCAATGATGATCTTCTCGCTTGGATCTTCTCCATGCAACAACTGTTGGAAGACGGCTTCTGTCAAGACTGGCTCGGTAGCACCGGTACATACAATAATGCAGTCGAAGCCACCTTCATAGCTGTGCAACTGATCAAGCGTGAACGCCTCAGCTTGTTCCCATTTGTCAGCTAATAACTCGGCTCGTTCAATCGAACGGTTAAAGACGGTAATATTCTCGTACTGATATTTGAGTAGGAATTTACCCACCAGTATATTGGTTTGCCCCGCACCGATCAAAAGGATCCGCGCATCTTTGGGCAAATGGAAAGATTGTAACTTTTGTACAGCCAGCGATACAACTGAAACCGGCTTCTCTCCTATACGCGTATTGGAATACACATCTTTTGCTGCCTGGACGATGCTTTGGAATAGCATCCGCATATCATCGCCAGTGAAGCCCCATTGACGGCTCTGCTCATAGGCTTCGCGAAGTTGGCCGAGAATCTGCCGTTCACCGATCACTAAAGAATCAATAGAGGCACTTACTGCCAGTAGGTGATCAATGGCCTCCGTACCACTCAGTGCGATAACATTTTCCTCAAGTTCTGCGGAACGAAGGGAAGGGTTAACCGTGTGGAAAAAAGATTGAACAAAATCCTGATCGAGAGAAGTTTCGGTTGACAACAAATAAATCACCCGATTGCAAGTAGCCACATAGACCAACTCATCAAGCTGATAGGCTTGTTTTAAGTTGGCCAGATTTTCTTGTACACTCGACTCATTATCAGCCTTTAAGACAAAGCGGCCGATGTTTTTCAAGCTAGTGCGTCGGTGGCTAACCGTCAGAATTTTATAATGTTGCAGCATGGAACAGTACGTTCAACAGACAGAGACAAAAATAAGGATCAGACCTTCACTACGTGTCACGGGTTTGTAACAAAAGTAGGTAGTGCCCTTCGCCCAGCCGATGATTTCTATATTGAGAATGGTGACAAAAATCACTACTTTCCGCAATGAATTTTCTCTACCTCCACGGATTTAATTCAGATGGCGACGGGTGGAAAGCCCAGGCCTTACGTCAGCGCTTTCCTGCATCCAGCGTTTTTGCGCCAGATCTGCCGGCGCAGCCATCGGCGGTGCTTAGACTGCTGGAAGAGCTGCTACTAACAATACCTACTACTAGTGATACGCCTCTCGTGTTATTAGGTACCTCTCTGGGGGGATTCTATGCCTACTACTTGAGTGCAGTAAAAGGATTGCCGGCACTGTTATTCAATCCATCTCTTCAGCCCCATGAGACATTAGATGATCGAGGGATCGGTGAATTCCAAACCTGGACAAAAGGACGGGACTATCATTTCAAAGTAGAATATCTTTTGGAGTTGGCGCAGCTGAAACAGGAAGCAGAGAAAAAAGTGGATGTTAGTCGGCTACGCTTCTTTCTAGCGGAAGATGATGAGGTATTGGACCTAAATAGGATACCCGCGAACTATCCGGAAGCAAGTATTCGCTGGTATTCCAAGGCCGGGCATGGCTTTAGTGTGTTTGAAAAGGTCTTGAAGGAAGGCCAGCAAGAAGGCTGGTTATCATAGTGTTAGCTTAGCGCGATAAGGTGCACAAATGCATGAACAATTAGGGGATAAATTTTTTTTACTCCTATGTGTCTATTAGTGCGGGTTTGGAAACATAACATATCGCCCTCTTTTCCTTAACTTCGCCCCACTAAATTTGCAAATCGGAACGAACAACGAAAGGATAGATGGAACCTACCAGATTATTTGATTTTATCTACTATCAGCAAGAAAACTTTCCTCAACAGCGTGCCTACGGCGGCCGGAGGAGTGATGGAAGCTGGGGATATTACAGTACGGAAGAAACTATTGCTCTAGCCAATAAGGTGAGTAGGGGCCTCCTTAAACTTGGTGTACAACCAGGTGATAAGATTGCCCTGATCGTTTACCAAAACCGGCCCGAATGGAGCATAATGGATATTGGCCTTCAGCAAATTGGCGCAATCAATGTACCGGTATATCCGACCATTAGCCCGGGCGAATATGAATACATTTTCAATGATGCCGGGGTCCGCTTTGCTTTTGTTGGAATGGGAGACCTTTACGATAAAGTAGCGACGGCGCAACCCAATATTGACACCCTGCAAGACATCTATACCTTTGATCAGCAAGATGGTCGACTGTATTGGGAAGATATCTTCGTCGACGAAGGGCAGGAAGAGGTAGAGGCTCGCAAGGCAGCTATTCAGCCGGCAGATATGGCTACCATTATTTATACTAGTGGAACCACGGGGAACCCGAAAGGTGTGATGTTGTCGCACGACAATATTGTCAGCAACGTGAAAGCAGTTAAGGCGTTTATTCCGATCAATGAAGGCGAGATCGCCCTGAGCTTCCTTCCGCTTTGTCATATTTTTGAACGCACCGCTTCCTATTCCTTTGTTTACAACGGTATTAGTATCGTATTCACAGGCACCGATAATTTAGGTGGTGAAGAAGGCGACCTACGCGCTATTCGTCCGCACTTCTTCACTACTGTTCCTCGCTTATTGGAGAAGGTCTATGAAAAGATTTACAATAAAGGTCTAGAACTAGATGGCTTTAAGAAGATACTTTTCTTCTGGGCGCTCAGCCTGACCGATGATTACGACTACGACTGGCGTCCCTCAGGGCTTGATGCACTGAAGTGGCTCATTGCTGATAAGTTGATCTTCAGCAAGTGGCGCGAAGCTTTGGGTGGACGTATTAAAGGCATTCTAACTGGTGCTGCTCCGTGTCCGGTGAAGGTTATGCGGGTGTTTTCAGCAGCAGGTATTCCAATTCGTGAAGCGTATGGGCTCACCGAAACCTCGCCGGGGCTCACCTTTAATCGATATGAACCACAGGGAGCTTGCATGGGCACTGTAGGTATGCCTTTCCCGGATGTGGAAATCGCTATTGATTCGGAAGGCGATTACCGTCCTGGTGAAGGAGAGATCATGGCGAAAGGGCCAAATATTATGATGGGGTATTACAACAAGCCCGACGCAACGGCAGCGGTTATTGAGGAGCGGGAAGATGGGCGTTGGTTCCGCACCGGCGATGTAGGTACCTGGGTAACTGGCCCGAATGGCCAGAAATTTGTAAAAATCACAGACCGTAAGAAAGAACTGCTAAAAACATCAGGCGGTAAATACGTTGCGCCGGCACCGATCGAAAGTAAGTTCAAGGAGGATTTCCTGATTGAACAGATCATGGTCGTTGGGGATAAGCAGAAATTCGTTTCCGCACTAATTGTCCCAGCGGTTGAGGCCCTCAAAGAGTGGTGTGAGAGTAGTGGTTTAGGCTGGACATCAATGGAAGAGGCATTAGGCCGCGATGAAGTTCAGGCCCACTATCAGCACATCATTGATGGCATGAACCCAGGGTTTAGCAAGATTGAGCAAATCAAGAAATTCACGCTGCTAAATACAGATTGGACGCCAACGAAAGAAGATGGCACAGAAGCAGAGCTTACGCCGACGATGAAGCTGAAGCGTAGGGTGATCTTGGATAAGCACCAATCGGCAATCGAAAAGATGTATGACGTGTAGTTGATACTTCCGTCTTTCATCAGTCCAATAAATACGGGCAGCTCGTTTTGGCGATGAGCTGCCCGTATTTTCTTTCGACAAGAAGGTCGAAAGAAGACTGACGAATGGTGGCCGATCTTCTTAAGAGAATAGGCTTAGCCCAGGAACTTGAAGTTGTATTGGTAAACACCAATGACCAACACCAGGAACATGAATAAAAAGATGAAGAACCACATCAAACAGTAGCCTTTACTTCCTGCATTCGTTATTTCTTCAGACATAATAATGACGTTTTTCTAAGGACCACATGAAAAAACACTTTACGTTTTTCTGTAGACTTTTGTATAACAAGCACGCTTTGAATGAATTGCTTAGTATGCTATGTAAAAGTCAAAAACGGGCAGCTACTTTTTCTGCGATATATAAGCCAATTTTTGTGTCGGCAAAGATGAAGAAAAATTAGGGAACAGCCAACATTGTTGGGGCGTATTCAAAGCAGTCTGTACTTCGCTTAAAGAATGAAAACAAAAAGGGCGGATCGATATCGATCCGCCCTTTTTGACTTACAAGCTGTATCCGTCTACGAGCTTAATTGCATTCGAAAGTCGACCGGTTATCGGAAGTTTCGACGGTTTCCCGCATAAACTGCACGAGGTATTGTGGCACCTGTGCGCGTGTCCGGCTATTCACTCGTTGGCGAATCTGTGGCAGGTTTGTGGCTTGGCCTGCCTCTACTTTGCGAAGCATCTGCAGAACAAACACACCATCTTCACCGATGATTGGAGCAGAACTGCTACCCTGAGCGAGGCTCTGAGCAGTAGCTACCACCCGTGGTTCAACACCTAAGGTTGGGTTGGAAGCTTGGCTGAAGGTAATATTCGTAACCGTATCAACGGTAGTACTAAACTGGCCCGCAATTGCTGCCAGGTCGGTGCCGTTGATTTGGCTGCTGATCGTTTCGCCTTTCTTCTGTTTCAGGATTTCGAGCTCCAGATCGCTGCGTACTTCGCTAACATCTGGCAAACCGGGCTCCATTACATCGCTGAGGCCGATCACTACATACTTGTTCGTATAGAAGCGTTGCTGGTCAGTAAAGGAATAGACCGTTGGAGACACATCTCCTTCTACGGCACTGTACGCCCAACAAACCATATTGCGCGTGTCGTCGCCATAACCCAGCTGGCCAATGATGTAATCATTCTTAGCAAGTTCGGGAGAACTAACCAGACGCAAATCGGCGGCTTGGTCGGCAGCAGCTCGTACCGATCCCAAGTCACGGTTTTCAGCAACGAATTGCGAGGCGCGATCATACACACCATCTTCTGTTTCCTTTGACGGCAGGATAGGCTCACTGATATAAGCCAGGCTGGCCCGTTCAGTGGTAGCCGCGGTGCGACTTAGTACTTCGATGATATGGACACCATAAGAAGTACGAACCTTATAGAGCGGCCCGATATCGCCGGTGACGAAGAGGACTTCATTGAATTCAGGTACAAACTGATTAGGTACCACTCCTTCATATTTGCCTCCGTTATTGGCACTACCTGGGTCTTCGCTGAACTTCACCGCCAGGCTGTCGAAGATAGCTGCACCAGCGTTTAGTACGGCGATCATACTATCGGCACGCTCTTGTGCTGTTGCGAATTGATCTTCCGTAGTGGCACTGATCAGAATGTGGCGGGTATCTGCGGAGTCGGCCATTACGTGGCGAGCCATTACTTTAGCGATCTTGAATTCGCCAGCTTCAACATAAGGCCCGTAAACGGAGCCTACTGGCACGCTCATGATGGTATCGGCAATAACTGGGCTGAGGTCGTCGGCGCTAAAGAAGAATGGCGTGATGACACCATTTTCCTGCCGTAGCACGAAGCTGGAATCCGATTCGGTAGCGTTGGTAAATTGTACGGCCAAACTAGCTAGTGAATCGCGAATTGCGGAAGAGTCAGCCGCAGTAGGGATGACATCAAACACAAGATAGTCGAGGCGACGTTGCTCGTCTTCACGCAGATAGCGAGCACTATTAGCGGTCAGGTAATCATTCAAATCAGCGTCGCTGATGCTTACCTGATCGTTAGGAATTTGGTCATAAGGAACCTTGACGTAGGCAAAGTCCATGAACTGTTCCTCTTCGAAGCCCATTTCAGCCATCCAGTTAGGCGTATACATGCCTTTGCTGACTAAAGAGCTAAGCTTCGACTGCAAGCGATCTTTCACAATCATCTCGCGTTGCATCTTCCAGAAGTCGATGAAACTTTGCGCATCCAGGTTCAAGACGCTGCTCACCTCATCATAAGTACCGTTATCGATAATAGTCTGAAGCTGATTGAGGATTTGGCGATTGATACTACCCGGTTGTTGTGGGTTAGGCCAATTTTGACGGATGATCGCGCTAGGGTTAGCACCGAACTCCAATTCTCTAATTTCTGCAGTACTTACACCCAGGCCGAGTGCTTCTGCTTCTGACTGAATTACGTGGTCTTCCACATACCAGTTCCAAAGATCTGCGCGATTCTGGTATACCGGGTTATTGGTTCGGCCGTAACGCATGCCGTAAGTGCGTTCGAATTCAGTACGATTGATCTCTGTACCATCGATCTCACCCATGGTCAACTGCGACATGCCGCCACCAGGGCCCTGGTTAGCGCTTACCATATCCATTACCAAGAAGCCGCCAAGGCCGAGGGCAATCATTACGATCAGTATCCACGATCTACTTCGGATCTCTCCAATCAGTGCCATCTATCGTTCATTTTAGATCGGACTTTGTCGGAACGCGAAGCTGGATTTTAGCTCGAATTTGCTTCCGACAAAGCCCTAATAATCAGTGTCTTATTTTTTCATTTCCGCAAGGGAAGGGCAAAGATACGACCCCGCCCCGAAAAATCCATGCAAAGAACGTAGTTTGGCCGGTAAATACAAAATTTTCAGGGAGTTGTAACAATAAGGGGGCTTCCAGTCTGCCAGTCCGAAGTCGATCCGTCCTTGGGATGGCCATTTAGCCATGCATTCTTGGTATGCTGAGAATGGGAATAGGGGAGAACTTGCCTGCTCAGGCGATTTTGTGGGGCTGCTTAAGTCGCAGGCCATAAGCGGCCGCCTCAGACGGAGCGTGTTGGGCAAACTCTTAGTAGGCGTTGTTTCGCAAAACTTGGCAGAGAGGCCAAAATGGCACTGACGGACTCACCGATTAAGGGGGCAATCGGCTGACGGTCTACGCATGAAAGCAAAAACCTACGCCATGGATATTCTCGATCTTCAATTCCTGATCTTCGCGCAGGTACTTACGCAGCCGGGAAATAAACACATCCAGGCTGCGGCCGAGAAAATAATCGTTCTCTCCCCAGATGGTTTCGAGAATTTCGCTGCGCTTCACGACTTGGTTGCGATTCTGATGCAGGAATCGCAACAGATCAGCTTCTTTCTGCGTCAACCGGCGACTGTCTTCTCCTTTGGTTAATTCCAAATTGGCGTAATCGAAGGTATAAACACCGAGGTTGAAAAGAGTTGGGGGTGCAGCTTCGGCAACCTTTGATCGACGTAGGAAGACTTCGATCTTCAAGATCAATTCTTCAATGCTAAAGGGCTTTGTGATGTAATCATCCGCTCCCAGGCGAAGCCCTTGTAAGCGGTCCTCTTTGAGCGATTTAGCCGTGAGGAAAAGAATGGGAACTTGTGTATTGATTTTTCGAATTTCTCGCGCTAGTGAAAAGCCATCGATCTCAGGAAGCATAACGTCGAGAAGGCAGAGGTCAAATTCTTGTTCCTGAACAATGTTTAGTGCTGATCGACCATCGGGGCAATGCGTAATCTGATAGCCTTGCATTTCCAGATGATCGCGGGTAACAAAACTTAGACTCTCGTCATCTTCAACATACAGTAGGTGCGCTTTCATGGGTGGTTGGTTTTCTTAGTTAGAGCAGCTAGGCCGGTTCTTTAACAACAGAAACCGGCGTGATAGGGCCTAGTTGTAAGGTAATAGTTGTACCCTCTCCGGGAGCACTATCCAGGCTTATGGGCCAATGATGCGCCTGGCAAATTTGCTTGACGTAGTACAATCCCAGGCCAAACCCTTTTACATTATGCACATTTCCAGTGGGGACGCGATAGAACTTTTCAAAAATCTGCGATTGATAGGCTGGATCAATCCCAATGCCTCTGTCGCGTATCTCTAGGAGTAAATTTCTTCCTTCTTTTCGAGTTGACACGGTAATCTGTGGAGGCCCCTCATGGTACTTCATGGCGTTGTCCAGCAAACTATGTAGAATGTTTGACAGATGGAGGCGGTCGGCCATTAGTTCACATTGCGCGTCCTCCAGGTGGATTTCCAACTGGCCATTGGAATTTTCTAATTGGAGTTGTACGCTATTCAGCAATTGCCGAAGTAGGGGCATCAATAGTATTCGTTCTCGCTTGAGCTCCAAGGTGCCTTGCTCGATCTTGGCGATCTGGAGCACTTTCTCGACTTGATTATTTAAGCGCTGATTTTGTTCGACAATAATGGATGCATAACGATGTAGACGTTCATCATGGCGAATGTAATCGTCATTTAAAAAGACTCCGGCAGCAATCTTGATAGTCGAAAGGGGAGTTTTGAACTCATGGGTCATGTTATTAATGAATTCCTTCTGCATTTCAGAAAGGCGCTTTTGCCGGAGGATGACCCATATAGCGTAGGCAAAGAACAACACGGTTAGTAATAAGATGGCTGTTAGGAAGGTGATCAGCTGCATCTTGTCAAAAAGGAAGCCATTCCTGGTAGGGAACTTCACGCCGAAGTAGTAAGTGAATTCCTGATCTTTAGGGAGATTGCCGAGGTCAAGGTTTTCCTTGTCGCCTTCTGGCGTGTAGCTGCAGTAGCCACCATATACCATCTCGTTGGTGTGGCAATCATAGACAGCATACTCAAAGTCGATATTGAGCGCTAAGGCTTCTAGTTCTGTTTGCAACAAATATTCTAATAAGCGCGCTTCGATTTCTACCTCCATGTTAACGATCCAGTAGTTCGACGTACGTTGCTTCACTACCTCACGCTGAGGAGGATCGACTTGGTTGATTTCTGCTAGCTTGTTAGCCACCCGGTACAAAGAGAGGTTGACTTTTTTGTCAAACTCTTCCTCGTTCAGGTCCCAGGTAGTCATCACCCAGTACGATTGAGTAGCTATAATGCCCACTAAAGCAATAGCACCCAATATGACGACCCAGCGGATGACATTTCCCTGCATACCTATGATAACTTCTTACTCAAAATTAACGCTTCACTGAGGGGCAGCTAGTATTCAGATTCGGATTAACAGCCTATTAACAGGGGATTATCCCATAATTTTAGACAGTAAGTTTTTACGCGTAATGGCTGACGAAGTGAGCAAGCCGGAGAATAAAGCTCCCCCGATACCGGCAGTAATGATGTCCTGGCCGGTAAGGTAGAAGTTGCGAACCTGAGTTTGAGGCCGAAGACCGGTCAGCTCAAATCGGGCGGGGCCATGGTCAAGGCCGTAAATCTCTCCTTGTTGATAGTTGGTAAAGTGGCGGGTAGTGAATGGGGTGGATAGCTCGTAGCAATCAATATGATCGCGAAGGTGAGGCGCCCAGCGGAAAAGATGTTCAAGGAGCCGTTGACTGATTTGTTCTTTCAGGACCTCATAGTCTTCTCCGCGTTTCATCCAAGATGTATCGGCCCATTGAGCGACCGCTTGATAGGGGAGCAAGGTGATGATGTCGATGGTGCTGCGGTCCGGATAACGCTTGGACCAATCGGGATCCTTAGCAGCAGGAAAAGAGATATAAACTACCGGGAAGGCTTGGGTAATATCCTGTTGATAGGCAGCAACTACTTCATCATGAGAGCCTTGGTCCGGGTAGATCCAATAGTTTGCTTTGGGTAAGTTTAGCTCATCCGGAGATCCCTTTAAGCCAATATACAGGCAGGCATGTGCAACAGAAGGTTGTACCTTTTGTAACAAGGTCTGCAATTGCTCCTCGGCAGGTAGTAGTTGCGAATAGGTAGTAACAACACCGGCGCCACTGATAACCTTAGCGGCTCGAAACTCAGTACCATCAGCCATTCGGACACCTACAGCTGTTTTGTTTTCCACGATAACTTCTGCCACTTCTGCACTGATCAGAATAGTACCACCTGCTTTTTCGATCACCGGATCAATAGTATTTACAATACTCGAAGACCCTCCAACAGGGAAATTGCCTCCATCGAAAAAGTGGCGCACTAATGAAGCGTGCATAGCGAAGCTACTTTGGGCCGGGGGGAGGCCATAGTCGCCATATTGTCCCGTCAGGACTTTGATCAATTCCTGATTATCGGTTAGTTCTTCTAGTACATCCAGTGTTGTTCGTCGCGCGAAGCGTAAGAAAGGACGCCGCATGAAATTGCCAGAGATGCGGCTGGCCCAGGCTGGCATTGCTTTTTCGAGGTAAAAATTCCGACTGGTTTTGGTGACCTGAAACACCAGGTCGACATATTCTCGAATAGCCTGCTCTTCTTGAGGGAAATACTCGATCAGCTGATCAATAAAATTGCCGACTCCTTTTGGGAAGTCATAAATTCGATCGCCGATGACAATGCGATCATAGATCGCCCCCATGTCGGCCCACTGAAGTTGACCCTCAGTGATGTAATCAAACAACTTGCGCAGGACGCTCTTTTCCCGATGTACTTCGCCGATATAATGAATACCGACATCCCATTCATATCCTCGCCGTTTAAAAATGTGCGTAAACCCACCGGCAGTATAGTGCCGTTCCAAGACTAAAACACGCTGCCCTTCCTTCGCAAGAATGGCTGCTGTAGTTAGGCTTCCCAAGCCGGAACCAATGCATATGGCATCGTAGGAATCGGCCAGTTCGTGTTTTTTCTTGTAGGATTGAATCATGTGTGATCGATCGAAAAGTGACGAGTTATTCTTTAGAGCCTGTTGGGAATTTAGTAACTGGCCTACAAACGGCCCATTTTCCTCAATTCTACGTTGCAAAAATCCTAATTACGCGCTGCGTAACTCCGGTTTTAGCGCCTTGACCTGAGAAAAATGACCTCTTTTTCGACGAATGACCAAATTTCCCAACAGGCTCTTAGTGAGCCTCCAGCCAGTTCTGGCCTGTACCCATTTCTACTATGATAGGGACCTTCAGTCCAGGGAGGGCATTTTTCATTTTCTCTTCGATCAGTGGTTGGAGGCGATCTAGCTCTTCCAGGTGTGCATCAAATACCAGTTCGTCATGTACCTGGAGAATCATTTTGGATCGAAATTCGCCCTCCATTAAAGCCTTTCGAATTTCGATCATGGCCATCTTGATCATGTCGGCGGCCGTGCCTTGGATAGGGGTGTTAATAGCCATACGTTCAGCGTTACTTCGCGCCAGGGAACTACGACTATTAATGTCTCGTAAGTGGCGACGACGCCCCATCATCGTGGTCACGTAGCCATTTTCCCTAGCGGATGCTACGGTTCCTTCCATGTAGGCTTTCAAGCCCGGGTAGCGTGCGAAGTAGGTATCGATCAGGTCCTTGGCCTCAGCTCGCTTGATGTCTAGTTGTTGCGAAAGGTTTAAAGACCCGGCACCGTAAATAATGGCGAAGTTGACCGTCTTAGCGCGGCCACGTTGGTCGCGGGTTACCTCCTCATAGGGCGTGTCAAATACACGGGCGGCAGTGGCTCGGTGGATATCACGACCAGTACTGAATGCTTCCAGCATAGCTTCATCACCACTGATTTCTGCAATAAGGCGAAGTTCGATCTGGCTGTAGTCGGCCGCTAGCAAAATATGTTGCTCATCACGCGGGATGAACGCTTCCCGCACCTTGCGCCCCTCCGGGGTGCGGATCGGAATATTCTGGAGGTTGGGGTTGTTTGAACTCAAGCGGCCGGTAGCCGCTACGGTTTGATTGAAAGAGCTATGAATACGCCCCGTTTTCGGGTTGATCAATTTCGGTAGTGCATCCAGGTAAGTTCCTCGCAATTTGGTTAGGCCCCGGTGCTTCAAAATTTTGGCCGCTATTCCGTATTCCTTAGCGATCTCCGACATTTTTTCTTCATCGGTAGAATACTGCCCTGTTTTGGTTTTTTTCCAGCGATAAGGGATGTTCAATTTGTCGAACAACACCTGGCCTACCTGTTTTGGTGAGGCAAGATTGAACGTGACCCCGGCTTCTTCGTACACCTCTTTTTCCAATGACTGGATCGTGTTGGAGAGTTCAGCCGAGTAATTGCGAAGAAAGTCGGCATCAACACGGATTCCTTCGAACTCCATATCTGCCAATACGCGCACCAGCGGTCCTTCCATGTTGTCATAGAGTTGCTGAAGGCTTTCCGTTTCAGCTAGGGTAGGGGCCAGTTTTTCCTTGAGCTGAAGAGTGATGTCTGCATCTTCAGCGGCATAGTCGGAGACCTTTTCTACAGGCACATCCCGCATACTTAACTGGTTTTTACCCTTCTTCCCGATGAGGGTGGTAATGGAAACGGGCTTGTACTTCAAGTAGGTTTCCGAAAGGTAATCCATGTTGTGGCGGCGCTCTGGTTCCAGGAGGTAGTGGATGACCATTGTATCGATCAGTTCACCCTCAATCTCCAGGTCGTACCATTTCAATACCAGGATGTCGTATTTGAGGTTTTGCCCAATTTTGGCAACGGAAGCATTCTCAAAGAAAGGGCGAAAGCGATCCACAATGGCCTGGGCTGCCTCGCGCTCGGCGGGTACTGGAACATACCAGGCTTCGCCGGCTTCATAAGCAAAGGACATGCCTACTAGTTCTGCCAGGTTAGCATTCACTGCAGTTGTTTCGGTGTCGAAGCAGACAATCTTTTGTTGAAGAAGCTTTTCGAGCAGTTGTTGTTGCTCTGCTTCTGAAGCGGCCAGGTGGTAGGTGTGTTCTGTATTGTCAATGGTGTTTTCTGCTACATCGTGACTGGTCAAGCCAGTGGTAGTATCTACTTTAATTTCAGCGCCGAAGAGACTGCCTTGCGTCCCGACCATTGGTTTTTCTTCTGCTTGTCCCAGGATTTGCTGAGCCAGCGTACGGAATTCCAATTCTTTGAATATTTCGGATAACCATTCCCGATCAAATGGGTCAATGGTGTAGTCAGCAGCATTGAAACGAACCGGGACGTCTAGCTTGATTCGGGCTAACTCTTTGCTAAGCAGCGCTATGTCTCGATTCTCTTCAACGCGTTCTTTTTGTTTGCCTTTGAGCTGATCGGTGTTTTCCAGGAGGGTTTCCAGGCTGCCAAATTGTTTGAGGAGTTTAGCAGCTGTTTTCGGCCCAATTCCAGGGATGCCGGGAATGTTATCAACAGAGTCACCTTGCATGCCCAGCATGTCAATAACCTGGTCCACGTTTTCGATGTCCCATTTTTCGCATATTTCCGGGACGCCAAGGATTTCAATGCCATTCCCCTGGCGGGACGGTTTGTACATGAAAATATTTTCGGAAACCAGTTGGCCGTAGTCCTTGTCAGGTGTCACCATATATACCTGGTATCCTTCTTGTTCAGCTTGCTTGGCTAGCGTGCCAATTACATCGTCTGCTTCGTAATTCGGGACAGAGATGATTGGAATTTTGAAGGCCTGCAAGATTTGGCGAATATAGGGGAAGGATGCCGTGATGTCTTCTGGTTGTTCCTCGCGGTTGGCTTTGTAGGAGTCCATCATCTCATGGCGAAAAGTCGGTCCTTTTGGGTCAAATGCTACCGCAATATGCGATGGCTTTTGACTTTTCATCATATCCCATAAGGTACGGGTAAAGCCAGTAATAGCTGAAGTGTTGAATCCTTTGGAATTGATCAGCGGTCGGTTGATGAAGGCGAAATGCGCCCGGTAGATCAGTGCGTGCCCGTCGAGCAGGAACAATCGTTTATCAGACATCTACATTGGTTTTATGGCACGACGAAGATACGTAATGCTTTACGCAACACGCAACAGGAATGCGCGCAGCATTTATCGAAAAGAAAGACATCCTGTATAAAACGTGTCGCGTATAGCGAGAAGTGCCTTACAAGCAGTGAGTTGGATCCATAAACCTTGGTTCTTAGCCTTCGTCTGCATCGCTCAAGCGGGCAATCAGGCGACCGGATATTCGCACGAAATCCATCTCGGTAATGATGCCGATTAATTCATTGTCAACAACTACAGGCAAGCAACCTACTTTATGGGTATTCATTGTTTTTAGCGCTTCCAGGATGGTCTCCTTTGGGCCAATGGTGACCGGCTTTTCGATCATGATATCCTCCGCCACACTCGCATCTTTGCCGTTGTACCGTTTGCCGTTAGCAAAATATCGGAGCATCATACGGCTAGTGATCAAGCCAGTCAGGCGGCCTTTGGTGTCTTCTACCGGCATATGGCGGATCTTGCGCCAGTCCATCAATTCGGCAACCAACTCTAAAAGGTCATCGCGTTGGACGGTAAAGAGGTCCGTTTCCATGAAATCCTCTACAGTCAAGGCAGAGGGGCGATAATCTTTGAGGTCGCTTTTCTTTGGCATATTCCAAGTATGTACTGGTTTTCCTTCATCTTGCTCCTTAAGAATACAGGCGGTTAGAATAGTTAAAGCTTCGTCGCGATTGACTTCTTTTTTGAGTTTCGTATAGGCACGCAACTGCCAACGGGCGCCATTCATGTGGGCCTTTGCACGCTCCTCAATGATGCCCATATATTTGTCGATGTCGGCCTGGTCAATCTTGCGATGTTTCAAACCTTCCCGGGCGATAGGTATCAGTTCCTTGATCACCAAGTCGCATGCGCCGATCTTCTTGTCTTTGAACCAAGTGAAGTTGGTATCGATACCAAACTTGGCCGCTTTGCCGA
>SPJK01023289.1_pt1 | contig 20847 bp, 19 predicted proteins | sample 3741771 | NCBI WGS metagenome assembly SPJK01 (sample SAMN10925997, study PRJNA522277) | cold seep metagenome | isolation source: Elba SIP-enriched marine methane seep metagenome, extraction at timepoint T2 | place: Italy: coast of Elba, Mediterranean Sea
TAGGCTGGTCATTCAGCGAGCCGGCCATATGGCTGGCGCCATAAGGTGTGCCGCCAGTTTGTGTCTGGCTTAATGCACTCTCTGTGTAGGGCAGGCCGATCAAGAGCATGCCGTGGTGCATCAGTGGCAACATCATGCTCAGCAACGTTGCCTCATTGCCTCCATGCATCGAACCGCTGGAGGTAAACACAGCGGCCGGTTTATTGACCAATGTGCCATTAAGCCAGTCGTTGCTGGTGCCATCCCAAAAATATTTCATCGCTGCTGCCATATTGCCAAATCGGGTTGGACTGCCAAGGGCCAGACCAGCACATTCGGCCAAATCAGTTGGCTCAACATAGGGGTCGCCATTCTCTGGTACCGTAGGTGCAGTGGCTTCGCAGGCGGCGGATATTTTAGGCACCGTGCGCAACCTGGCATTGGCCCCAGTGACACCCTCAATCCCGCGCGCAATGAGTTGCGCCATTTGCTTGACGCTACCGCCTTGCGAGTAATAGAGCACTAAAATATCAGCCACGGTAGGTTGCCTTGTTATTGGATATGTTTAATCAGCGAAGCGGCGTTGCCAGTATAGCTAGCAGGCGTCATTGCTAGTAGCTCACGTTTGGCGTACTCTGGAATTTCCAGTTTTTCGATAAAGTTGTGCAAAGATTCTTTGTTAATGCCGCTCTTACCACGGGTTAAGGCTTTGAGTTGCTCATACGGGTTGGCAATGCCATAACGGCGCATCACGGTTTGAATCGGTTCGGCCAGCACTTCCCAGCTATTGTCTAAGTCTTCGTCCAGGCGGGCGGCATTGATTTCCAGCTTGTTTAAGCCACGCAAGCAGGACTCGAAACCTAGTAGTGTATAGCCACATCCGACGCCCATGTTACGCAAGACGGTTGAGTCGGTCAGATCACGTTGCCAGCGCGAGATCGGCAGTTTTTCGGCTAAATGGCCCAAGATCGCATTGGCCAGGCCTAAGTTGCCTTCACTGTTTTCAAAATCAATCGGGTTGACTTTGTGTGGCATGGTTGATGAGCCAACTTCGCCTTCTTTGAGTTTTTGCTTAAAGTAACCGAGTGAGATATAGGCCCAGATATCGCGGTTAAGGTCGATTAAAATCGTGTTAATGCGGCTTAAGTTTTGATAAATCTCAGCCATGTAATCGTGTGGCTCGATTTGAATCGTCATCGGGTTGTAATTCAGCCCGAGTGAAGTGACGAATGCTTGCGCAAAGGCTTCCCAGTCAACTTCAGGGTATGCCGCCAAGTGGGCATTAAAGTTACCAACGGCACCGTTAATTTTACCCATAATTGTGTTTTCGGCCAGTTGCTTTTGCTGGCGCTGCAAGCGGTAGACAACGTTGGCCATTTCTTTACCCATGGTAGTAGGCGAGGCTGTTTGGCCATGCGTACGGGATAACATTGGTTGTGTTGCCAGAGATGTTGCCAGCGCACCTAAGCGTGAGATGATTTTGTCTAGACTTGGTAATATTCCAGTGTCGCGCGCGCCTTTAAGCATTAGGGCGTGTGACAGATTGTTAATGTCTTCAGACGTGCAGGCAAAGTGAATAAATTCGCTGGCTTTTTGCACTTCTGGATTGTGATCGAATTTTTCTTTAAGCCAGTATTCCAGTGCTTTGACATCATGATTGGTTCGCACTTCAATCGCCTTGACTTGCGAAGCATCTATTTCAGAAAAATCATGAATGACGGAGTCCAGTTCTTTAATCGTAGCCTCACTAAACGCGTTGATTTCGGCAATTTGAGGGTTCGCTGCCAATGCTTTTAACCATTCAATCTCAACTAGTGCGCGGTATTTGATCAGCGCAAATTCACTAAAAAAAGGTCTTAATGCATCAAGTTTTGCTTCGTATCTGCCGTCAAGAGGTGAGAGGGCATTTAAATTGGTCAGTGCCATACAGTTGGTTTGCTTTCTGCTGAATCAAAGAAACCGCTATTTTACCTCAGACCAGACTGAAAAGCAGTGTTTATCATTACAGACCACCAAAGTCACAAATGGAGCGAATGATGGGTCAATATCAGACAAGGAAAAAAGCACTGAATCGTAAACGTGACGACATGATGGATTTGTTTGTTGATTCGAAAATAAAGCTCGCAAACAAGCCAATCGTATACGGTGAGTTTTATGACTATGTGACTGATCTTGATCGCCCAGCGCCTAAAGCCGTACGTCGTAGCGCACAAGCGTCAAAACCAGTTGTGCCAACACAAGCCACTAACGCGACGCAAGCAACGCTTGAGCAGCAGGCCAAACCTGTTCAACCAGAAGACAAAAACCCCACCAAGCCAGCACAAACATCCAATAATGAAGAAAGCAGTAGTTTTTGGGACAGCTATACTAAGTAGCTTTTTTTGGGTTTTTTAGAAGCTTATCATGTCAACAAAAGTATTCACTGGCATCCGTTCTAAAACCGTTTGATCAGAACAAACATTAAGGATGTCAGCTTGCGTTTTATTGTCAAAGCGGCGTGCTAAATTGGTTTCAAACTTCTTCACCAGTTCAGGAATGCCTTCTTTGCGTCTGCGGCGGTGTCCAATCGGGTACTCGACGGCTATGTTTTCTGAGCAGCTGCCATCCGCAAAAAATATCTGAATGGCGTTGGCTATTGAACGCTTTTCTGGGTCAAGGTAGTCTTGCGTGTAACCTTTGTTTTCGACACAAACCATTTTTTCTCTCAGCCTGTCAATGCGCGTGTCTTGTGCAATACCATCTTCGTAATCTTTTGCTGTCAGGCTGCCTTTTAATAAGCCAATCGCTGTCATGTATTGAAGGCAATGATCACGGTCGGCTGGATTATCCAGTGGGCCACTTTTATCGATGATACGAATCGCCGATTCGTGTGTGGTGATCACAATTTTGTCAATCTGCATAATCTGTTCTAGCGTTTGCAGTTTGTGCCCGACCGTTTTATAAAGTGCAAATGCAGCTTCTACGGCCGTTTGGGCATGAAACTCAGCCGGGAAAGAAATCTTAAACAGTACGTTTTCCATGACATAGGTGCCATAGTCGCGTTGGAATTTAAAGGGCTCACCATTAAATAACACATCATAAAAGCCCCAGGTTTTGGCGGTCAACGCGCTGGGGTAGCCCATTTCACCTTGCAGGGTCATCCAGGCCAGTCGTACCGCACGAGAGGTCGCATCGCCAGCGGCCCAGGATTTGCGCGAGCCAGTGTTTGGTGCGTGGCGATAGGTACGTAAGCTCTGCCCATCCACAAATGCGTTTGAGACAGCATTAATCACATCTTCTTTGGTCCCATCCAGTAACTGAGTCACTACGGCAGTAGACGCGATTTTGACTAAGATCACATGATCCAGTCCAACGCGGTTAAAGCTGTTTTCCAGCGCCAGTACCCCTTGGATTTCATGGGCCTTGATCATGGCCGTCAACACGGCTTTCATGGTGAGTGGGGCAAGGCCTTTGGCAACGTTTTGACGTGATACATAATCAGCAACGGCCAAAATGCCACCAAGGTTGTCCGAAGGGTGCCCCCATTCCGCGGCAAGCCAGGTGTCGTTAAAGTCCAGCCAGCGTATCATCGCACCGATGTTAAAAGCCGCTAAAATCGGGTCTAGCTGATAGTGGGTACCAGGTACTTTGGCACCATTGGGCACCATGGTATCAGGCACCACTGGGCCGAGTATTTTTTTGCATGCAGGGTAGTCGAGTGCTTCGAAGCCACAACCCAGTGTGTCCATCAGGCAGTTGCGTGCGGTGTCGTAGGCCTCTTCTGAGGTGATGTCAACATCCATGACATAGTGTGCAATATCAACAATTACCTGATCGGGTTCTGGTCTAACGTTTGAAATTGGTGCGGACATAGTGATTACCTTCAATGTTCTGTACTGAATAATGTTTTGTTAATCGTTGGACAGTGCCATGCGAGACTGGCTTGTATGGCACTGTGGTTAATGTTGTGTTTATGATTAGCGCATTTCGATTGGGGTAAAGGCGCGGTTTTCAGGGCCCGTGTATTCGGCGTTAGGGCGGATAATCTTGTTATCCAATCGCTGCTCGATCGCATGCGCAACCCAGCCCGAGGTTCTGGAGATCACAAAAATGGGGGTGAACATACCTGTTGGAATGCCCATCATGTGGTAACTGGATGCGCTATACCAGTCCAGATTAGGGAACATTTTTTTCTCACGCCACATCGTTTCTTCAATGCGAGCTGAGATGTCAAACAATCGCATGTCGCCAGCATCTTCACTCAATGCCTGACTGACGGCTTTGATGGATTCATTACGTGGATCACCAATTGTGTAAACGGGGTGACCAAAACCAATGATGATTTCCTTGCGCGCCATGCGTGCCATGATGTCGACTTCTGCCTCGTAAGGCGTTTGATAGCGTTCAATAATTTCCATGGCGGCTTCATTGGCACCACCATGCTTGGGTCCACGCAGGGCACCAATGGCGCTGGTGATGCATGAATACAGATCAGACAGCGTGCCAGAAACCACACGTGCGGTAAACGTAGAAGCGTTAAACTCATGTTCGGCATACAGGACCAGAGACGTATTCATGGCATCAATGTGCAGCTGTTTGGGCTTCTTGCCATGCAATAGATGTAAAAAGTGCGCGGCGATAGAGTCGTCATCTGTTTCGACTTCAATGCGTTTGCCGTTATGACTATAGTGATACCAGTAAAGTAGTATCGACCCAAAGCAAGCCATTAAGCGGTCACCCAGGTGTTTCGCACCATCAATATTGTGGTCAGCTGCTTCTGGTTCGACCGTGCCTAACGCCGAGCAGCCCGTGCGCATCACATCCATCGGGTGTGCATCTGCCGGGATTTGTTCAAGGATGGTTTTTACCGCTGTCGGCAGACCGCGCAACTGTTTTAGCTTGGCATGATAAGCGCTGAGTTGTGCCTGGTTGGGTAATTCGCCGTGCACTAAAAGATAAGCAACCTCTTCAAAGGTGGCGTGTTTAGCCAGCTCGATAATGTCGTAGCCACGATAATGCAGGTCGTTACCTGTGTGGCCCACGGTGCAAATAGCGGTAGTGCCAGCCGAAACGCCAGCCAGTGCTACGCCTTTTTTCTTTTTAGGGGCGGCTTGCGTGTGTTCATTAATACTATTCATGATTCTCTCCTCGTTCTTGATACAATGCATCGAGTTTTTCTTCAAATGCGTGGTATCCCAAGTGTTCATATAAGGCCATTCGTGTCTGCATACTATCCAGCACGTTCTTTTGTGTGCCATCTTTGCGCACGGCTTGATAAACAGTTAAGGCAGCCTGGTTCATGGCTCTAAACGCTGATAATGGATACAACACCATGCTGATATTGACACTGGCAAGTTCTTCAACAGTGAAGAGGGGTGTCGATCCAAATTCGGTAATATTGGCTAAAACAGGGACATTAACGGCATCAACAAACTGTTGATACATGCCAAGCTCAGTCATTGCTTCTGGAAAGATCATGTCCGCACCTGCCTCAACACAGGCGCATGCACGATCAATGGCCGATTGTAAACCCTCAACCGCTAGCGCATCGGTGCGCGCCATGATGACAAAATCATTGTCTTGTCTGGCATCAACTGCGGCTTTGATACGGTCAACCATTTCGCCCTGGCTGACAATGGCCTTATTAGGGCGATGACCACAACGCTTGGCGCTGACTTGATCTTCAATATGTACTGCCGCCGCGCCAGCTTTTTCGATGCTTTTGATGGTGCGTGCGATATTAAATGCACCGCCAAAGCCTGTGTCGACGTCAACTAACAGCGGTGTGTCGACGGCATCTGTGATGCGGCGTACGTCGATTAAGACATCCTCCAGTGTGCTAATGCCTAAATCAGGCAAGCCAAGAGAACCAGCTGCCACGCCGCCACCCGATAGGTAAATGGCATTAAACCCTGATTGGGTGGCGAGCATGGCATGGTAGGCATTAATGGCGCCGATAATCTGCAAGGGAGTCTCTTGTGAGATTGCAGCACGGAACATTGCCCCTGGTGTTAGGTGTGTTTGCATATGAAACCTTGATTGGGTTAACTAAAAAAAGCCTCGGTTGCTTCTGCTGGGAGGTCAATGCCAGTCATATTGGCTTTTTGCAGCACCTCCCAGAAATAACGATACGTTGCGCGGTCGTGCAGTTCGCCTGCGTATTGAATGGGGCCCCAGTTCACGGCTTGTGCCGCAAGTAAAATATTGGTTGCATCCACCACCTCATCAAAATTAGGCTTCATGGCATCAACGATGGCCTGAATCTGTGTGGGATAAATGCTCCACATACGCATAAAGCCAAACTCGTTTCGGGCACGGCTGGCATCACTGGCCGTCACTTCAACATTTTTAAGGTCCAGCGTTACATTGTGTGCAGGTACTACGCCGTGGGCGAGGGCGGCCGCGACCACCTCTGACTTAGCACGTGCTAATAATCGATGGTCAAACTGACCCGGGCTGCGCATGGCGCTGGCAGGAATTGCTCCGTGGTGAGCGCTGACAAAATCCATTAAGCCAAAGTCCAACACCTGTACCCAGCTTAGTTTTGCAATCGCGTTTGCCTCAGCCAACGCACCATGTGTTTCGATCAGTATATGAATCGGAATCACACGGTCTATATCATGGTCACTGGCAACGGTTTGAATATAGTCAATCATTTCGTGTGCCTGACTGGCAGCGATACATTTAGGAATGGTGATGTAGCGTAAAACATCGCCTGCACCACCCACCAGGATATCGACATCCTGTCGCCATGCGCCATGCGAATGGTCGTGTATGCGCACGCCTGCCATCTTGTGCTTGTTAGCTTCAGACCTTAAAACGCGCACAATCATCTCGGCATGCTCGCGTTCTTGTCCACTGGCCGCGCCATCTTCACAATCGCAAGTGATGTCAAACACGGGCCCAATGGTGTCTTGCAGCCCCAGGGCTTTGAGAATTAGTTTTTCACTGCCAGCAAAATGCTCACACACCGGAATCAATGGAAAGGGCTTTTCGCCGCCGAATAATGCTTGGTTTGGATGTGTTGCCATTGTTAGCTTCCTCTTCTTGGTATTGCCACCGTGTAATCAAGGTCGAGTACTACATTGTCGTGGTAGCCTTGTTCGGTTTTAATCGTTTCTATTTCTTTGGCAGGCATATTTTTGATGCCAACCATACGCAAGCGCAGTGCGCCAATGTCTGTTCGGTCAGGCAGTGCCCAGCGATCCAATACCTCAGTCATGGTGTAAATGGTGTCGCCTGCAAAGCTGGGGTTGGCATGTGTGCCAGCATTAATGGCTAGTATGCGTAAAGCGTTTTCCAGCCCTTCATAGCTGAGTGCGCGACAGGCTGAAATCACCACGCCACCATAAACCAGCCGCTGACCAACCGAGGAGTGCTGCATCATGTGAGCATCAAAGTGCAATCGCGCATTGTTTTGATACAAGCGCGTTGCCAGCGAATGGTCGCTTTCGTTAATGGTCATGCCAGCAGCATGGTGAATGCGCTCTCCAGTGGCGTAATCCTCCCAAAAATGTTCGCTGCCCGTCGCTTGACTGATTTCATCATGGCTGCGAAACGTATCTGGCAGTGTTAAAGCCGAAGGCGCAACATAGTCAGCAAGTGTTGGGAGTGTGGTTGAAGGTGCGGGCGCCTGACGCGCATGTTTATGCACCATGACCCAGCGGACCCAAGAGAGCACCGTGGTGTCATTTTGATTGACCGTGGTCGACCTTACCCAGACAATGCCGCTTTTGCCGCTGGTGTTTTGTTTTAAGCCAATCACTTCGCTTTGCGTTGAGAGTGTGTCACCTACATACACTGGTAGATGAAACTGCACTTCGGCATAACCCAGGTTTGCGACTGCATTGACTGAAATATCAGGTACAGTTTTGCCAAAGGCGATATGAAAAGCGAGCAAATCGTCCACTGGCATGTGCGGCAAGCCTAAGCTCTGAGCAAAAGGCTCGCTGCTGTGCAGTGGGTTACGTGCGCCTGTGAGTGCGATATACAAACTACAATCACCAGCGGTGATCGTGCGTGGGGTCGCGTGATGAATGATTTCACCCAGTGTGAAGTCTTCAAAATAGCGCCCGTTATTGACTTTGGCTTTGTTAGACATCTAAATAAACTCTTCTTCAAGTTCTTCAATCATTTCGCTGAGCTGAATGGTGCGTTCAGCCGCGGCAATGTGGTGGTTTTCGACAAATTTATCATTGACGACGACAGTGCCTTTGCCTGCCGCTTGCGCTTCTTTGAGTGCCTTGATGACCTCGCGTGCATTATTTACCTCTGCAGGTTTTGGGGTGTAGGCATCATTACTATAAGCGATTTGTGCAGGGTGAATAATCGATTTGCCATCAAACCCCAGATCACGCCCAAGGCGGCAGGCAAACTCAAAGGCATGCATGTTTTTAAGGTCACTGGCAATACCATCCACTACACTGCGGCCATAGGCTCTGGCAGCTAATACCACTAACGACAGCGAGGTCACAATAGCCGTGCGTTCTGGTGTGTAGCGCGCATGTAATTGTGTGATCAAGTCAGAAGTGGCGATTACCATGCACGTAATGCGATCAGAAGCAGCGGCGATTTCTTGCGCATTTAAAACTGCTAACGGACTTTCGATCATGACCATCATTGGCATATGGCTGCCGCCAGCAACATCTAACGCCTGTTGTGCAGCCAGTACATCTGCTTTGGATTCAATATTAGGGAATAAAATTGCATCGGCACCAATGTTTGCTACCGCATTAATGTCATCCAAACCCCATTCTGAGTCCAGGTCGTTGACTCTGATAATCACTTCTCTTTGGCCATAGCCACCTTGTTTGACAGCATCAACCACATTTTGACGAGACTGCATTTTTACATCGACTAGGATAGGGTCGCCCAAATCTAAAATTACCGCGTCTGCCGCCAGTGAGCGTGCGCGATTTAAGTAGTGCTCGTTACAGCCAGGCACGTACAGCATCGATCTTCTTGGTCTGATATGTTGCTTCATGTCGGTTGTTGTCTTTTGGTTTTCGCTTGTGAAATTACTATAGCCAGCATTTTTTTGTCTGTCAACATATATTTTATGTCTTATATAAGATATAAAATGTTGGACATGATTTTTTTTTAATGTTACATTGTGTTTCATGAATGCAGGCCAAAGTGATTTGGCGCTAAATTAAGTACTTAGGTTGAGTGCATGGATTGGGTTAAGAAATGAGTGAGCAATTAAATACACCAAGCTATCGTCCACTTTATGATCAGATTCGTTCGTTAATCACGCAAAGCCTGGAAGGTGGTGAGTGGCGACCGGGTGAGATGATTCCCAGTGAAATGGAGCTGGCGTCTCGCTATCGCGTGAGTCAAGGTACGGTGCGCAAGGCGATTGATAGCCTTGCCAGCGAAAACATTGTGATAAGAAAGCAGGGTAAGGGCACGTATGTTGCCACGCATAATGCCTTGGAGACTAAGCTGCGCTTTTTGCGGCTGACCAGTGAGTCTGGTGAGAAGGAATTGCTGAACAATACGTTTATTTCTTGCGAAAAATCCAAGGCAGGTGCGCACCGTGCTAAGCAGCTTAAGATTAAAGCGTCGGCCTCGGTGATTGAGGTGAAGCGCTTGCTGACATTCTCAGGGCGACCATTGATTTATGACCATATTGTGGTGCCTGCAACGGCATTTAAAGGCTTGAATCAGGCTAAGGTGCAAGCCAGTAATGGCTCCATGTATGGCATGTATGAGTCGGACTTTGGCGTGCGCATGGTGCGCGCAGATGAGCGCTTAAAAGCAGTGTTGGCCACTGGCGAAATTGCTGAGGCACTTGGCATTGCGGAGGGGCACCCGTTGTTAAGCATTGAGCGCGTGTCCTATACCTATGGTGACCAACCGATGGAATGGCGATTGGGTTTGTGTCTAACCGATGATCATCATTATAAGAGCCTGTTGGAATAGGGTTTAATCACTAATCGCGAATCAATGAAAAAGGCTAGAGCATGGATTTGAAACAGACTGCATTACATTATCATAGTGAGCCACGACCAGGAAAACTGACCGTGGAAGCCAGTAAGCCGTGTGAGACGCAAGCTGACTTGTCGTTAGCGTATACACCCGGCGTTGCGGCACCTGTGCTTGAGATTCAAGAAAACCCTGAAGAGGCTTATCGTTATACCAATAAGGGCAATCTCATTGCCGTGATTACGGATGGCAGCGCCGTGCTAGGACTTGGCAATACAGGTGCTTTGGCCAGCAAGCCTGTGATGGAAGGCAAGGGTGTGCTCTTTAAACGCTTTGCCGACATTGATGTGTTTGATATCGAGATTGATGCGGCTGACCCAGATGACTTTATCCAGACTGTGGTGAATATCGCGCCCACGTTTGGCGGCATTAATCTGGAAGATATTGCGGCGCCTAACTGCTTTTATATCGAAAAAACCTTAAAAGAAAAGCTCAGCATCCCAGTGTTTCATGATGACCAGCACGGCACGGCCGTGATTGTTGCAGCGGCTCTGTTAAATGCTTTGCAACTACAAGAAAAAACCATTGAAGACGCAAAAATTGTCTTCCTCGGGGCAGGGGCGGCAGGTTGTTCCTGTGCGAGATTACTTAAACACATGGGCGCGCAACACATTACGATGGTAGATCGTACAGGCGTGCTGGATACTAGCCGTGCTGACTTGCATGACAATAATCGGGAACTGGCAATTGAACCTGGCGACATTAAAACGCTGGCGGATGCGATGCAGGGAGCAGATGTGTTTATTGGCGTGTCAGCCAAAAATGCGCTTGCCCCTGAGCTGATTGCATTAATGGCGCCTAAGCCAATTATTTTTGCCTTGGCAAATCCTGACCCTGAAGTATTGCCTAGTGTGGCACATGCCATTCGCGATGACATTATTATGGCGACTGGTCGTAGTGACTTCCCGAATCAAGTGAATAACGCCTTGTGTTTCCCTTATTTATTTCGTGGCGCACTCGATGCAAAAGCCACGCAAATTACCGAAAACATGAAAGTGGCTGCCGCTAACGCGTTGAGTGCCTTGGCACATGAACCCGTGCCAGCTGACGTGCTGAGCGCTTATGGTTTAAGTCAGTTAGCCTTTGGGCCAGACTATATTATTCCCAAACCATTGGACAAACGCTTGTTAACACAGGTTTCCAGTGCGGTGAAAGCGGCAGTGGTTGAAGAATAGTCTTATGAGAAATACGCGGCCTAAAAACCTCAATTTACTGACGATTCGCTTGCCGATCAATGCGGTGGTTTCTATTTTACATCGCCTTAGTGGCATGGCGTTGTATTTGATCTTGCCAATACTGTTATGGGCGTGGAGTTTATCGCTAGACAGTGAGGCTGGGTATGTCATGGCGGTGGCTTATCTGGATCATTGGTTCGTTAAATGCCTGTTGTTGTTGATCGGCTGGGCGTTTTTCCATCATTTTTACGCTGGCCTCAGGCACCTCGCGCATGATCTGCATTGGCTACATGGCCTAAAGCAGGCCAAGCACTCTAGTCGCGTATTAATGGCGATGGTGGCCTTGTCTGTTCTCGCAGTTGCTTATTTGATTTGGTGATTGGCGATGCTACTGGAACTGTTAACGAAACGATACCCAGGCATGCGATTTTGGCTGATGCAGCGGATCGCTGCGGTAGTGATGGCGGTTTATATCCCATTTGCGGTGGTCTATGTTGCCACCCAGGGGGTAGATACCTATGAGGCCTGGGTGCAGTTGAACCAACCGCTTTGGTGGCGTGTGCTCAGTTACCTGAGCATGATGAGTTTATGTCTTCATGCCTGGATTGGTGTGAGGGATGTGTTTAGAGATTACGTGCAACACCCAGTGGTGCGCAATGTGTTGCAAGTGTTGGTCGAACTCAGTTTGTTTGCCTATTTGATTTGGGCGCTAATGATTTTTTGGAGTGTGTGAATGACAATCGAATCACTTAGCTTTGATGCCGTGATTGTTGGCGGAGGTGGTGCAGGCTTGCGTGCAGCCTTGCAGTTGGCGGAGTCTGGGGTCAATGTCGCTGTGTTATCAAAGGTGTTTCCAACACGCTCGCACACGGTTGCAGCGCAAGGTGGGATTGCTGCTGCATTGGGTAACGTGTCAGACGATAAATGGTTGTGGCATATGTATGACACCATCAAAGGTTCTGACTTTTTAGGTGATCAGGATGCTATCGAGTTTATGTGTAAACACGCGGCTAAAGCCATTATTGAGCTAGAGCATTTTGGCATGCCGTTTGATCGCCTTGAAAACGGCAAAATATTCCAAAGACCATTTGGTGGGATGACGCAAAACTTTGGTGAGTCAGCCATCTCGCGTACTTGTGCAGTGGCAGATCGCACAGGCCATGCCATGTTGCACACGCTTTATCAGCGCAATATCCGTGCAAACACACAATTTTTTATTGAATGGTATGCACTGGATTTAATCCGGAATCCAGCGGGTGATGTCCTAGGCGTGGTTGCACTGGAAATCGAAACAGGCGAAGTCAAAATCTTTCAGGCCAAGGCGACGTTGCTGGCAACAGGCGGTGCAGGGCGCATCTTTCAGGCCAGTACTAATGCCTTTGCGAACACGGGCGATGGCTTAGGCATGGCAGCGCGTGCTGGTATTCCGTTGCAGGACATGGAGTTCTGGCAGTTTCACCCCACAGGTGTGTTGCATGCCGGGGTGTTGATTACCGAAGGGGTGCGCGGTGAAGGCGGTTATTTAGTCAACGCAGAGGGTGAGCGCTTTATGGAGCGATACGCGCCCACGGCCAAAGACTTAGCCAGCCGTGATGTGGTCTCCAGAGCGTCGGCCACCGAGATAAAAGAAGGTCGAGGTGTCGGCCAGGCCAAAAATGCCGTGTATTTAAAACTGGATCATTTAGGTGAAGAGGTGATTGACCAGCGTTTGCCTGGTATTCGTCAAATCGCCAAGACGTTTGCCAATGTCGACCCGATTAAAGACCCGATCCCTGTGGTGCCCACAGCACATTACATGATGGGAGGGGTGCCCACCAATTTAAGTGGTCAAGTCGTGGTGCCCGATGGCGACGCGCAAACACCTGTGAATGGGCTTTATGCTGTTGGTGAGCGTGCCTGTATTTCGGTGCATGGCGCGAATCGACTCGGTTCTAATTCATTGTTGGATCTGGTGGTGTTTGGCAAATCCACAGGTGAACATATCGCCAAAACCGTTAAAGCAGAACACGCGCATCAAGCGATGCCAAAGGATGCGGCGGATAAAACCATGGCCAGGTTGGCGCGCTATGAGCAAAAAGAGGGCGAAAACCTGATGCAGGTGCGCGTCGACCTGCGCGAAGTGATGCAAACCAATTGTGGGGTGTTTCGTTTTCCTGAGCTTCTGGCAAATGGTGTTAAGGCGATTGATGCTGTGGCAGAGCGTGTGAGTAACGTCGTGATTAAAGATAAAAGTAAAGTCTTTAATACCGCCAGAATTGAGGCGTTGGAGCTAGATAACTTAACCGAGGTGGCGTTGGCGACGATGCATGCGGCGCACAACCGCAAGGAAAGCCGTGGCGCACATGCCCGAGAGGATTATCCAGAACGTGATGATGAACACTGGTTAACACACTCGCTCTATTGTCGTGAGAACCACACCTTGAACTATAAGCCTGTGCAGTTAACGCCTCTGACCGTGCCATCCTTTGAACGAAAAGCAAGAGTGTATTAGTCATGAAATTGTCTATTTATCGCTATGATCCAGACAAGGATTCCAAGCCTTATATGCAGGATTATGAGATTAGCCTGCAAGAAGGCGATCACATGTTGTTGGATGCCTTGCTGCGCGTCAAGCATCAAGACCCGACATTAAGCATGCGCAAATCCTGCCGCGAAGGCGTGTGTGGCAGCGATGCCATGAATATCAATGGTAAAAACCGTCTGGCCTGTGTTACACCGATTTCTGAAGTCGATGAGCCTGTTGTTGTGCGCCCGGTACCAGGTATGCCGGTGATTCGTGATCTGGTTGTCGACATGCAGCAGTTTTATGACAACTATGAATCAGTGCAGCCATACTTGCAAAACGATGCACCGCTTCCAGAAACGGAGCGCCTGCAAAGCCCAGAAGAGCGTGACAAATTAGATGGCTTGTATGAGTGTATTTTGTGCGGTGCCTGCTCAACAGCCTGCCCCAGTTTTTGGTGGAATCCAGATAAATTTGTTGGTCCAGCAGGGTTGCTGCAAGCCTATCGCTTTATTGCGGATTCGCGTGACCAGGCCGAGGAAGCGCGCTTGGAAAATTTGGAAGACCCTTATCGACTATATCGCTGCCACAACATCATGAACTGTGTGGATGTCTGCCCAAAAGGGCTGAATCCAAATGCGGCAATTACCAAGATTAAAGACTTGAAAATTGCGCGCGCAAAAGAAGCCAACAAAGGCAAAAAGATGTTTTCTATTTTGCCGATTTTTGGAGGTAAAGATGATTAATGCAGACGTTTTAATCGCCGCAGAACAAAGAAGACTGGCTTGGCGCTGCCGTCGAGGCATGTTAGAGCTGGATATTATTTTACAGCGATTTGTTCAGACCAGATTTAAAGGCCTGACGATGGATGAGCTTGCTGTATTTGATGGGCTTTTGGATCTGCCAGATGGTGAATTCTGGACCATTGTGCAGTCCCAAGAGACGCCTAAAGACCCACGCGTCGCGCAGTTGGTTGCGTTGATTAATGCGACGGATGAGGCGATGAAAGCCGAGGAGAGATAACCATGGATATTCAAGAAGAAAAATCCTTAGGCAATTATTGGCCTGGTATCCAGCTTTATTATCCGCCGATTAAATATGCGCCAAGTCTTGGTATCTATGAAGACATGGAGCAGGCGTCGGCACGCATGAAAAAACATGCGCACTTTACCAATGCACATACGTTGATTTTTGATCTGGAAGATGGTTGCCGCCAAAAAGAAATGAGCCGAGACCTGTTACATCAGGAGCTACCATTGTTGCGCAAAATGAACCCGCGCGTCACGGTTGCGGTACGGGTTAATTCGTTTCGAACGAATGAGTATGAAGAGGACATGAAACTCGTTCGCGCAATGGGTGACTGTATTGACGTGGTCATGCTGGCAAAAGCCGGTGAGTGTTATGGTGCGGCAGAGGTGCGTGATTTATCCAGCATGTTGCTCGAAGTGAATGAAAAGATCACGATTCAGCCGATTATTGAGCATCCAAAATCGCTGCGCATTGCCCCAGAGCTTATGCAATATGAGTCCGTTGAGCACGTTGTGTTTGGTATTCATGACTTTTCAAAAGCCATGGGCATTCAGATTACCCCTGAAAACTGGATCGCCGAACTTGAATACTATATGCACCACTTGTTGCTGGAGTCCAGAATTGCGGGTGTGGGTGTGATCGGCGGTGTGGAGACCTTAATCGGTTCTCATATCATGCCAAATAAATTTGTAGAGCCCCATGATGTAAGGCGCTGGCTGGATTTGCATGGCGATGATCAGGCGCGTGTTGTGTATAAGCATGCCTGTGAAGAGGCGGCAATGGGGCTTACAGGCAAACAAACCATCCATCCTGGACATATTCATTTATGCAAAACGGCCTATACCCCGTCGCCGACTGACGTTACGCAAAAAGTGAATATTCTTAAAGCGGCGATCGAAGCGGACGCATTGCTAGGCGGCGCGATTAAATTTGAAGGTGAAATGCTAGACCCGCCAATGTTTGGTAAAGCCTTGCAGACATTGCTTAGGGCGCATGCCTTACGTGCCTTAAAGCAAAGCGATACTGAATTTGCCTTAGAAGTCTTGAAAATGTTGCCTGAACAGGTGATTCGTCAAAATTGGCCTTATGGGATTTTATTATGACTTTTGTTGATGTCTACGAAACGTGGGAATGGAACATTCCTGACAATTTTAATATTGGGGCGGCCTGTGCTGACCGACACTTGGGAACATCGCTGGAAAATGCGCTGGCAATGGTAGTCGAGGATGATGCACTAGGCACCGATGAAATCACGTTTGCGGAGTTATCCGAGAAAACAAACCGTTTTGCACAAGTCTTACGTGACTTAAACGTAAAGCCCGAAGACCGCGTATTGGTGCGCTTGCCTAATAGTCTGGCGTATCCGATTGCCTTTTTAGGGACGATGAAAATGGGTGGTATCGCCGTGCCGACATCGACACTGCTTACCGCAGACGAGGTGGTCTATCTGGCCAAAGATTCTGGCGCAACCGTGCTGGTGACTGATGCTAAAGCCTGGGAGACAATGTCAGCGCAGTTGAAAGCGAATCAGCAAGATGTGCCTAACCTTAAACACGTGATCCTGACCCAAACGCAAGTAATCGACGCTGACGAACATTACCACATGCTTGCATTTGATCAGGCGCTGGAAGCGGTGAGCGAAACTGAGCCAGTAAAGCAAACAAAAGCCGATGACCCTGCTTATCTAGTTTATACCTCGGGCACCACAGGCTATCCCAAAGGGGTGTTACATGCGCACCGGGCAATGCTTGGGCGGCAACCAGCAGCCAAGTACTGGTTTAACTATGCCGGTTATCAGCAAGATCGCATTCTGCATTCTGGTAAATTTAACTGGACTTACGTGCTAGGGTCAGGGTTAATGGATCCGTTATATGCTGGCAAAACAGTGATTGTGCATGAAGGCAAAAATAATGCAGAAAAATGGCTGAAACTGATTCAAAAACACAAGGCTACAATTTTTATTGGCGTGCCTACTATTTATCGTCAGATTTTACAAAAAACGGATGCCGATCAGTCTGACATTCCGAGTATGCGGCATTTTATGAGTGCCGGGGAACATTTGTCTGATGAAGTCTTAAACCAATGGAAAATACGATTTGGTCTGGATATTTATGAAGCAGTAGGCATGAGTGAATTTTCTTATTACCTGTCTCAAAGCATTTATCGACTCATTCGTGCGGGTTCGGCAGGTTTTCCACAGCCGGGACACGATGTCAAACTACTTGACCCTGACACGGCGCAAGAAGTCCCTGCGGGCAAAGAGGGCATGATCAGTATTCCGCTAGATGATCCTGGCTTGTTTTTACGCTATTGGAACATGGATGCGGAGACAGCAAAATATAAGCACGATGGCTATTTTTTTACGGGCGACTATGCGCGTTATGATGAGGATGGCTATATTTGGTTTTTAGGGCGCAAAGATGACATTATCAAAAGCTTTGGCTACCGAGTCTCACCATATGAAATTGAGCGTGTTTACAAAGGGCACCCTGAGGTGGCTGATTGTGCAGCCATTGGTGAAGACCTGGGCAATGATAAAGTGTTAGTGGTGTGCTACGCCATCATGAAAGAAGGGGCAAGAGCCAACCCCAATGACTTAATGCATTATGGCCAGCAACACTTGGCTGCCTACAAAGTCCCCAAAACCGTTTATTTTGCTACAAACTTTCCACGCACTAAAAATGGTAAAATTCTGCGCAAAGACATTACGCCCGCGATAGCAACCGCTAAAAGCGTTAGATAAGCACCCATGACAACCACCATTAAACAAGCCGATTTTATTCAAAGTGTCGCTGATGCGTTGCAATATATTTCTTATTATCACCCACAGGACTATATTCAGGCACTGGCTCAGGCATATGAGTATGAAGCGTCGCCAGCAGCGAAAGACGCAATTGCACAAATTCTGACTAACTCCAGACTTTGTGCGTTGGGTAAGCGGCCGATCTGTCAGGACACCGGTATTGTCGTTGCGTTTATCGAGATCGGTATGCAGGTGCAGTTTGATGGTGAGATGACGGTAGAGCAGATGGTCAATGAAGGCACCAGACTGGCCTATACCCATCCTGATAACACGTTGCGTGCCTCGATTGTGGCAGACCCGATTGGTAAACGCGCGAATACCAGAGACAACACGCCTGCCGTGACGCACATTGAGATGGTGCCTGGAGACAAGGTTGACATCAGCATTGCCGCAAAAGGCGGTGGCAGTGAAAACAAAGCTAAGCTGGCGATGTTAAACCCTAACGAGAGCATTGTGGACTGGGTGCTTAAAACTGTGCCGACAATGGGCGCAGGCTGGTGTCCGCCAGGCATGCTGGGAATAGGGGTTGGTGGCAGTGCAGAAAAAGCCGTGTTATTGGCAAAAAAATCACTGATGGCATCCATTGATATTCAGTCCTTGCAGGCCAGAGGAGCAAGCAATGCCGCAGAGGCTTTACGTCTTGAGCTATACGAAAAAGTCAACCAGCTTGGCATCGGAGCGCAAGGCTTGGGCGGGCTGACCACTGTGCTGGATGTCAAAGTGCTGGACTACCCAACACATGCGGCCAGCTTGCCTGTCGCGATGATTCCAAACTGTGCCGCCACGCGCCATGTGCACTTTACACTCGATGGTAGTGGTGTCGCAGAATTACCGGCGCCAGACATCAACGCTTATCCAGAGATTACCTGGCAGCCCAATGAGAGTGCAAGACGGGTAAATCTGGATACACTGAAAAAAGAGGACACGCAACAATGGCGGGCGGGTGAAACCTTATTGCTATCGGGTAAATTGTTAACAGGTCGTGATGCTGCACACAAACGTATTCAGACCTTGCAGGCAGAAGGTAAACCATTGCCAGTTGATTTTACCAACCGTTTTATTTATTACGTTGGCCCCGTAGATGCGGTGCGAGACGAGGCTGTTGGGCCAGCAGGCCCAACGACCGCGACACGCATGGATGACTATATGGAGGGTATGCTTCAAACAGGGCTGTTGGGTAGTGTTGGCAAAGCCGAGCGCGGCCCCGGCGCGCTAACGGCCATTACCAAGCATCAGTCTGTTTACTTAATGGCTGTAGGTGGTGCAGCCTACCTGGTCAGCAAAGCCATCAAAGGTGCGCAAGTCGTGGCGTTTGAAGACTTAGGTATGGAAGCTATTTATGAATTTGACGTTGTTGATATGCCAGTGACTGTGGCTGTCGACAGTATTGGTCACAATGTGCACCAGAGTGGCCCAGAAGAATGGTGCAAAAAGATCAAGTTAGTGGCTAAATAAATCTGCAAAAGTGTGCTAAAAGTCACTTAAAACTTGACTGTTTATCGCTTATGATAGGAATGTTGAGAATGTTCTGAGGAGAGCATCATGAGATGGATAAATAGAAGTGCAGTGATTGTAGTCACCTTGCTGATTAGCCGTGCTGCCATGGCGGATATGCTCACGGAATTAACCACGGGTGATGTTTATCAAGGCCCAACTGTTGAAGAGCGCGTTGCCTTGATGGATAAAGACAAAAACGGGTTTGCCGATGTGCATGAAATACGGAAGTTTTTGGAGTCACAACACGGCAAGGATTACAAGCAGGATTTATTAGCCCGACTCGAAGCCAACGCAAACCCACAAAGCTGTGGCACATCGGTGGCCGAGTTATTTACAGAAGAATAGTGTTCGTCATTTGAACATGAAACGCTCATGCATAGCTGTGAACGGATGAAAATGACGTACACTTCATAATACTTAACAAGGCATGATTGTTGCTGGCCTTTGGTATAATGACTTAAATTTTCATCAATCAAAATAACGACACACATGCCTATGTTAGAAGCTTATCAAGCCCACGTTGCAGAACGTGCTCAAGAAAACCTACCACCTTTACCACTAGATGCTGAGCAAGTTGCTGGTCTAGTTGAATTACTGAAGAATCCACCTGCGGGTCAAGAAGACGTCTTAGTCGACTTGCTAGCCAACCGTATTCCTGCGGGAGTCGATCAGGCAGCTTATGTTAAAGCCGCTTTTTTAGCCGATGTGGCCAAAGGCGAAGCAAGCTCACCACTTGTCAGCCAACAAAAAGCCGTTGAATTGTTAGGCACCATGTTGGGTGGCTATAACGTTTTGGCCCTGGTTGAACTGTTAGACACATCCATGGCCGAGCATGTCGTACCAGCGTTGAGTAAAACCATTTTGATGTATGACGCATTTTATGACGTCGAAGCCAAAATGAAAGCAGGCAACGAATATGCCAAACAAATTATCCAATCCTGGGCCAACGCCGAGTGGTTTACCAACAAACCAGCGCTGGCAGAAGAAATCAACGTTGTGGTGTTTAAAGTTGATGGTGAAACCAATACCGATGACTTAAGTCCAGCACAAGAAGCCTGGAGCCGCCCAGATATCCCATTGCATGCTAAAGCCATGTTGGTGAACAGCATGCCAGACGGCTTAGACACCATTACCAAACTTAAAGAAAAAGGCCTGCCATTGGCGTATGTAGGCGATGTGGTTGGTACTGGTTCCTCACGTAAATCTGCAATTAACTCTGTGCAATGGACTATTGGTAATGATATTCCTAATATTCCTAACAAACGCACGGGTGGTGTGGTGTTAGGTGGCAAAATTGCTCCGATTTTCTTTAATACAGGTGAAGATTCAGGCGCATTGCCAATTGAATGTGATGTCACCAGTATGAAAATGGGCGATATCATTACCATCAAACCTCTTGAAGGCAAGATTGAAAATGCAGAGGGCGACGTTATTTCAACCTTTGACATTAACCCAGTCACACTGCCAGATGAAGTCCGTGCAGGTGGCCGTATTCCATTAATTATTGGCCGCGGGTTAACCGCCAATGCGCGCAAAGCCCTAAGCATGGGTGCAGATGATATCTTTATTAAGGCCGTGCCTGCACAAGACACAGGCAAAGGCTATACGCTGGCCCAAAAAATGGTTGGTCGCGCATGTGGCCTGCCAGAAGGTCAGGGCGTGCGGGCGGGCACTTATTGTGAGCCCAAAACCACTACGGTTGGCTCACAGGATACGACTGGTGCGATGACACGCGACGAGTTAAAAGAGCTGGCTTGTCTGGGCTTTAGTGCCGATTTAGTCATGCAAAGCTTTTGCCATACCGCCGCTTATCCAAAACCAGTGGACATTGCCTTGCAACACAGCCTGCCAGAGTTTATTTCTGGGCGTGGCGGTGTGACACTTCGTCCAGGTGA
>SPJK01085656.1_pt1 | contig 20813 bp, 12 predicted proteins | sample 3741771 | NCBI WGS metagenome assembly SPJK01 (sample SAMN10925997, study PRJNA522277) | cold seep metagenome | isolation source: Elba SIP-enriched marine methane seep metagenome, extraction at timepoint T2 | place: Italy: coast of Elba, Mediterranean Sea
CGCTATTTTCTCACCGTGCATGATGTCGTGACCTTTGCCCGCTCGAAAGGCATCCTGTGCCAGGGCAGGGGCTCGGCGGCGAATTCCGTGGTCTGTTATGCGCTCGGCATTACCGAGGCGTCGCCGGACATGATCACCATGGTGTTCGAGCGCTTCATCTCCGAAGCCCGCAATGAACCACCGGACATTGATGTCGATTTCGAGCATGAGCGGCGCGAGGAAGTGATCCAGCACATCTATGAGAAATATGGCCGCCACCGTGCTGGCCTGTGCTCAACCGTGGTGCATTATCGCTCGCGCCGGGCGATCCGCGAGGTCGGCCAGGCCATGGGGCTTTCGGTCGATGTGGTCTCGGCCTTGTCGAGCCAGGTCTGGGGCGTGTCCTCTTCGGATCTTGGTGACGAGCGGGCGAAATCCGCCGGGCTCGACGTCAAGGACAAGCGTCTGCGCCAGACGCTCGACCTGGCGCATCAGATTATCGGTTTCCCGCGTCACCTGTCTCAGCATGTTGGCGGTTTTGTCATCACCAAGGGGCGGCTTGATGAGCTGTGCCCGATCGAGAATGCCGCCATGGCCGATCGCACGGTGCTGGAATGGGACAAGGACGATATCGAGGCGCTCGGCATGCTCAAGATCGACGTCCTGGCGCTGGGCATGCTGTCCTGCATTCGCAAATGCTTTGACCTGCTCAGCATGTGGAAGGGCGAGGATTACACCCTGGCGACGCTGCCGCAGGAAGACCCGGCTGTGTATGACATGCTGTGCGAAGCCGACACGATCGGCGTTTTCCAGGTCGAGTCGCGGGCACAGATGAACTTCCTGCCGCGTATGCGCCCGCGTACCTATCAGGACCTGATTGCCGAGGTCGCGATCATCCGTCCCGGGCCAATCCAGGGCAATATGGTGCATCCCTATCTGCGCCGTCGCCGCGGTGAGGAGGAGATCATCTATCCGTCCGAAGAGCTGCGCGAGGTCCTGGAGCGGACTTATGGCGTGCCGCTCTTCCAGGAACAGGCGATGCAGATTGCGATTGTCGCGGCTGGCTTTTCAGCAACCGAAGCCGATGCCTTGCGCCGGGCCTTGAACGGCTTTCGCCGTCAGGGCGCGGTCGAGGATTTCAAGGAGCGCTTCCTCGCCGGTTGTCTGGAGCGCGGCTATGAGAAGGAATTTGCCGAGAACTGTTTCAAACAGCTGGAGGGCTTTTCAAGCTATGGCTTCCCGGAAAGCCATGCAGCGAGTTTTGCCCTGCTGGTCTATGCCTCCTCCTGGATCAAGTGCCATCACCCGGAAGTCTTTTGCTGCGGCCTGCTGAATGCCCAGCCCATGGGCTTCTATGCTCCGGCGCAGATTGTCCGCGATGCCAAACAGCATGGTGTTGTCGTGCTGCCGGTCTGCGCCGAGAACAGTTTCTGGGACAATGTGCTCGAGCCCTTGCCAAATGACGGCCTGGCCGTGCGTCTGGGGTTTCGCCAGATCAAGGGCTTTGCCGAAGAGGACGGGCACTGGGTCGCTGCGGCGCGTGGGGCCGGCTATGGCAGTATCGAAGCGATCTGGCGCCGCGCCGGGATTGGCCGCGGGGCGCTGACAAAACTCGCCGGAGCAGATGCCTTTGCGGTCTATGAGCTTGAGCGGCGCGAGGCCTTGTGGGCGGTGAAAGGCCTTGGCGGTGACCGGCCACTGCCTTTGTTCGAAGCGCAAGGGGAAGGCCTGCCGGATGTCCCGGCGCAGCTGCCCGGCCTCAGCCTGCAGGAAAGCGTGTTCGAGGATTATGTCGCCACCCGCCTGACATTGCGCGATCACCCAGTCCGGCTGCTACGGGACCGGCTGCCGAATTTCTCTGCGGCCGAACATCATCGCACCACATCGGACGGGGCCTGGCTTTCTGTCACTGGCCTGGTCATCACCCGCCAGCGCCCGGGAACCGCTAGCGGCGTGATCTTTGTGACCCTGGAAGATGATACCGCCGTGTCGAATATTGTCGTCTGGCCGAAGACGTTCGAGAAGTTTCGCAAGGAGGTGATGGCCGGGCGGCTCCTGCATGTGAAAGGCAAGCTGCAGCGTGAAGGGACGGTGACGCATGTCATCGCCACCCATATCTCCGACCATTCGCATTTGCTGGATGGCCTCGGCTATCCTGAATTTGCCGGTGAGACGATCGAGCCCTCGCGCGACAATGCCGATGAGGCCAAGCGGCCGATGCCGGACCACCGGACCGGGCCGCAGGCGGGCAAGCGCCGCGCTGTCGCTGACGCGATCACGGCTGAACTTCAGGACGCTCACCGTGCCCGCATCGCCGCCGGCATCCGCCACCCGCGCGAGCAGGCCAAGAAACTGTTCTACAGCCGTGATTTCCATTGATCGGGATGGCGCACTCACGAACTCGTTATTTGAAACCCGGGTCGAATAATTGCTTTGTAGACATTGCGAGCTTCAGGTCGGGGGCTGCACGGGAAGGGGAATGCGTCAGTTGACAAAGCGACTGATGCGAAATCACAGATGAACGAACGGTCTTTTCAGACGATCAAGGTTGGCGAACGTGCCTTCGCGTTCGACGTGATGATCTATGGTGGTGAGATCGGACAGAAACAGCCGCTCCTGATCTTCCATTCAATTGAGTTTGCGATGCCGCCCTCGCAGGCCTTTTGCCAGCTGATGTGGGAAGCCGGCCTGCAAACCGTGTTCGTACGACGTCCCGGATATGGCAACAGCTCACCGCTGCCCGTGGTGATGATGACCAAAGGGCCAGTGACATCCGGTGCTGCTGCGATCGCTGAGGCGTCGATGCTCAGGGCGCTCGTCGACACGCTGGATTTGAAAAACATCATCCTGATGGCAGTGGGGAGCTCAAACCCGATTTGTTATCGCCTGATACATATGATGCCGGAGCTGGAACGGGTTCTGTTCGTCAATCCGATTTTCAATCAGGACGTCATGCAGGTCTTCAATCCGGCCTGGTTTCGCGAGATGCTGAAACAGGTGATAACCTCAAAAAGCGGCCTGCATGTCGCCGATGCGGGTATGAAGCTTCTGATCAAGAATGACCCAATCGCCTGGTATCGAACGATCATGCGGAGAAGCTCGGGCGATATGGCTTATATCGACGCTCACACGCGCGATTATGAGCAAGCTGGCCTGCACGCACTCGATACCAATCCCGCCATGCTCTATTATGATGCCATCATGTGCCTGACGAAGGATCCGTTGTTGAAGGACGGGTATTTTGAAGGTGTGAATGCGGCCATCCTGATCGGCGCTGAATCGACAGAGCATTGGCGCAAGGAAATGGACAAGGAAGCGTTGCGGTTCGACATACCGGTCCACAGGGCTTCGTCGGGCGACATATTCTGCGCATACGCCTCGCCAGCGGACGTGCTGCGCATTCTGCGCGACGACGTCGCGGCCGACATAAATCTATCCGAACGCGTAGGCGCTCAGTAAAGCGGCTCGAAAAAAAAGCGTTGAATTCAGACCGGTTTTAGGGAACCAGAATTCCCTGGTTTGCAGCGATCGGCGCTGCTGAGTATCGGGTGACCTGATTTGCCGCTTCCATTGTCTCACTTGCTAGACCCCACGCTGCTGGCGCTCGGACGGCTACCAGCGCGCGCTAATCTGATGGCGTTTCCGGACGCCGCCGCAATGCAGACGGGAACATCGCCCTGGCGGCTGTCTATGGATGGACGATGGGCGTTTCAGCTCGCGCCGGGACCGGAGCGGGTGCCGGGCGGGTGGCAAACCGCCGGCAGTGAAGACGCTGCCTGGCGCGATATTGACGTGCCGGGTGTGTGGACCCGGCAGAATACGGGCGACCTGCCGCATTATGCCAATTGGCAGATGCCGTTTGATTGCCCGCGCCCGCCGGATGTACCGGAGGACAATCCGACCGGTCTCTATCGCCGCGATTTCGAAGTGCCGGACGACTGGCAAGGGCGCTCCACGATCCTGCACGTAGGCGGTTTTGAGAGCCTGGTCATGGTCTGGTGCAATGGCCAGTTCATCGGCATGGGCAAGGATTCGCGGCTGCCGAGCGAGTTTGATCTTACGCCGGCGTTGCAGTCCGGAACGAACCAGCTCGCGCTGATGGTGGTGCGCTGGTGCGATGCGACCTGGATCGAGGATCAGGATCACTGGAACCATGGTGGCCTGCACCGGTCTGTGTTCCTGGAGTCGCGTGCTGTGACGCATGTCCAGGACATGATCGTCGATACTGATTTCGACCCACAGACGCGAACCGGCACGGCCGCGATCCGCGTCGAGGTGGCCGGGCCGTCATCTGGCTGCCGCGCCCGCGCGACGCTGCATGGTCCGACCGGCGAAGTCTGTGCGGAAACTGCGGCGGTCCCGGTCGAACAATTCGACACCAGCCAGTCGACCGGCGCGCAATGGGCTCAATCTTATGCGTTCAAAACCTATGCGGCGCAGCTTTCGATCGAGATTGCGGAGGCTGCGGCCTGGTCGGCTGAGCGCCCCACGCGCTATCGCCTGGTGACAGAGCTGCTCGATGCCGACGGGGCGATCCTGGAAGTCCATGAGACCGATATCGGCTTTACGCGCGTGGAAGTGTCAGACCGTCGCCTGCGTGTGAATGGGGAGCCGATCGTCGTGATTGGCGTCAATCGCCATGACCACCATCCGGAAAATGGCAAGACCTGCAGCGTGGATGATATTCGCGCTGAACTGATCACCATGAAGCGGCACAATATCAATGCCGTCCGCACCGCGCATTATCCGAATGATCCGGTCCTGCTCGACCTTGCCGATGAGCTTGGATTCTATGTCATCGATGAAGCCAATGTCGAATGCCATGCGCGCTGGACCGAAGTTGCCAACCATCCCGGGTACCAGGCGGCGATCGTGGACCGCACCGTGCGGATGATCGCGCGCGATCGCAATCACCCGTGCATCATCGGCTGGTCGCTGGGCAATGAAGCCGGGCACGGACCGGCACACGATGCTGCGGCAGCAGCGGCGCGCCATCTCGATCCTGGCCGCTTCGTGCATTATGAGGGCGCGGTCTCACTGCGGCTCAGCTTCCCGTTCGGAAGGTCCCCAGAGAGCACACAGCAAGCGCCCTCCGCGCAGGAGCTTGCGGCAACGGACGTCGTCTGTCCGATGTATCCGCCGATCGATCACATAGTCGACTGGGCGCGCTGGGCGGAGCAGACGAAGCAGGATGATCGCCCGCTGCTGCTGTGCGAATATTCGCACGCGATGGGCAATTCGAACGGGTCGCTCACCGATTATGTTGACGCCTTTTTCAAGGAGCCGGCTCTCGCCGGGGGCTTCGTCTGGGACTGGCGCGATCAGGGCCTGGCTGAGACGGACGAAAAGGGACGCTTCTATTGGGCCTATGGCGGGCATTATGGCGACACGCCGAATGATGCGAACTTCAACATAAACGGCCTGGTTGGCCCCGATGGTGTGCCGCATCCGGCGCTGCGCGAATATATGTGGGCGGCGCGGCCATTCGTGCTTGAAGCTGTGGCCGGTCACAAGATGCGCCTGCGCAACCGGCGGGTCTTCGCGGATTCGAGTGATGTGACCCTGCACTGGCAGCTGACGCGCAATGGTGAGCGGGTGGAAGAGGGGACACTGTCGCCGAAAATCGCGGCCGGTGATGCAGAAGCGTTCGACATTCTCTACACCGCCGCGCCGGCGCAGGATGCCGAGTGGCATCTGACGCTCGAATGGCGGACCAATGATGCGACGAGCTGGGCGCCTGAAGGACATGTCGTGGCTTGGGACCAGGTGTGCCTGGCGGCGCCCGAAACTGCGGTTGGCCCAGACATTGATCTGTCAGGGGCAGAGGCACAGGCGCATGACGCGCAGTCGCTACAGCATGGGCCGCTGATCCTGGAATTCGGCGACGGTGGCGAGATCGAAGGCATTCTTGCCGACGCCGAGAACGTCATCCTGTCGCCGCTGGTGCCAACGCTGTGGCGACCTCCGACGGACAATGATGGCGGCAAGCCTGGCGCGCGACCCTTGTTCCAGAACCACACGGCCGAGTGGGTCGGTTACGGCCTCAACGATCTGGCACCTGGCCCACTCGACGCATCTACGCACAAGACTGACCTTGGCCGCGTCAAATGCTTCACCCGTACGTGGCATGGCGCGGGTGACGACGCGCTGACCCATACATCTCTGGTCAGTTTTCCGGACGGCAGGATCCGCTTCGACGAGGCGCTGGTGGTCCCGGATGCATGGCGGGATGTGGCGCGGGTTGGTCTGCGATTCCAGGTGGCGCCGGACTATGATCAATTGGCCTGGTTCGGGCTTGGGCCGGATGAATCCTATCCGGACAGAAAAAGCGCCCAGACGGTCGGGCTCTGGCGCTCGAGCGTCGCCGATCAATACCACCCTTATGTGCGACCCCAGGAATATGGCGCGCATGAAGAGACCCGCTGGTTCCAGCTCTTGCGGGCAGATGGGACAGGCATCCGGATCACCTTGCCGACACCGCTCAGCTTCACCGCCCGGATGCACCACACAGATGACCTCAACGCTGCCGAGACGGTGGCAGAGTTGCGTACGGGTGACTCGATTGAGGTGCATATAGATGCGGCCATGCGCGGCCTTGGGACAGCGGCCTGCGGTCCAGACGCGCTGCCGCACTACCGCGTGGGCCCGGGGACGTATCAATTCTCCTGGGAGCTCGAGTTCATTTCCGGAGACTAGGCTCTATTTCGGCCGCACCGGTTCGAACTCGAACAGCGAGATGCCGCGTGCATGGGCGTCAAATTTGAGTTTGCGATTGAGCGGCGCATGAGCCCTCGAGGCGCAGTTCTGGCGGTCGCACAGATAGCAGTTCACACCAATCGGAGTTGGCGCCTCGGAGCCGAGATTGGAGCGTTCGAAATAGACCAGATTGTCGGCATAGGCCTTGTCACAGCCGAGCCCGATGGCGACGCGTGCCGGCGGCCGGCCATGATGTCCGCGTGACCGTGTGATGGCCTTGGAGATGGAGACGTAAGTCGTCTCATCCGGCATCTGCACGAGCTGGGTCAGCGTCTCGCCCGGCTGTTCGAACGTGCGGTGAATGTTCCAACGCGGACAGGCGCCGCCAAACTTCGAGAAGTGGAAGCGGCCAGCGCTAAAGCGTTTCGAGACATTGCCCGCCGCATCGATGCGCAGGAAGAAGAAGGGGATGCCCTTGGCGTCCGGCTTTTGCAGCGTCGTCAGGCGATGCGCGGTCTGCTCGAAACTGGTGCCGAAGCGGTGGCTGAGCAGGTCGACATCATAGCGCGTATTCTCGCAGGCCTTCAGGAACTTGTCATACGGCATCAGCAAGGCCGCTGCGAAATAGTTGGCGAGTGAGACGCGCGCCAGGCCAATCGCGCTTTCATCCTTGATGTCGGAGGCCGCGACGATGCCATCGATCAGCTCGCGATACTCGATGAAGACGAGCTGGAAGGCGAGTTGGAACTGCCGCCCGGTCGGATGCAGCAATTCGGAAATGTCGATGCCGGCCCGGTGCCGGTCGAAATAGCGGAAGGAGGAGGGCATGGCCGAGCTCGGCAACACGCGTACCTTGAGTTTGTGGACCTGTTCCAGGCGCTCCTGAATGGCGACTTCGATCGCTTTTCCGGTCTCGGTCAGCGCCGTGTAGAAGTCGCTGGCGGTCTCATCCAGTTCGGGAAAATAGTTGTTCCGCTCATGCAGGAACTGCCGCACCGTTTCGACCGGGCGGGCGGACTCTTCCAGCAATTCCACTTTCTCGCGATCAGCCAGCGGGTTGGCATCGGAATAGGTGCTGAGCGCCAGCTCGCGATAACGCTCATGCAGGCGGAGGAAAGCCTTCACCGTCTCCGGGCTCGCGCCAACCAGGTCTTCCAACTCGCCCTTGGCAGCGCCGACATCGCCGAAGACCGGGTCGCGCAGGGCGCTGACCAGTTCGTTGACGAGACCGGCATCCATGTCCTGCGCCAATTCGGCGACATTGATATCGAACTCTTCGGCGAGCTTGAGCAGGACCGCGGCGCTGACCGGGCGCTGGTTGCTTTCCATCAGATTGACATAGGTCGCCGAGACATCGAGCCGGCGCGCAAACTCCGCCTGGGTGAGGCCGAGCTGGGTCCGCAAACGCTTGATGCGCGGGCCGATAATGAGCTTCTTCTTCATCGCCGTTACCTATAACAACATTTACAAACATTACATACGCGAATTTACATAACAAACAATGAAACCCAATAGATATGGGGTTGGGGTGGACGTGGCACGGGTTTTGTAAATAGAGCTGTAACATTACAAAACTCGGGAGATCGCGATGAATGCGACGCTAATTCAAGATGCTGTTTCAGCGGCCAAGCCAACCCCTCGCCACCGCCGGCCCGCGGAAGTCGTAGGCCAGGTTCCAGCCCAGTATGAGCGTGTTCTGACGCATCGCGCGCTCCTGTTTATCGCTGATCTTGAGCGCCGCTTTGGTGGCCAACGTCGCATCCTGCTCGAGAATCGCAAATTGGCACAGATGCGCTTCGATGATGGCGAATTGCCCGGCTTCCCGCTCGAAACGGAACACATTCGCAAATCTGTCTGGGAAGTCGCGCCTGTCCCGAAAGCCCTGCAGGATCGCCGCGTCGAGATTACCGGCCCGGTCGACCGCAAGATGATGATCAATGCGCTGAACTCCGGCGCCAAGATGTTCATGGCCGATTTTGAAGACGCCTCGTCGCCGACCTTCGCCAATATGGTCGAAGGCCAGGCCAACATGATTGACTATGCCAATGGCGACCTCGCCTTTGATGATGAGGCACGCGGCAAGTCCTATCGTTTGAATGACGAGACCGCGACGATGATCGTCCGCCCGCGTGGCTGGCACCTCGAAGAGGCCCACGTCACCGTAGACGGCAATCCGATCTCGGCCAGCCTGTTCGATTTCGGCCTGCACATTTTCCACAATGGCAAGAAGCTGATGGAGAATGAGCGCGGGCCGTTCTATTACCTGCCCAAGATGGAGAATTACCAGGAGGCGCGCCTCTGGAATGATGTCTTCAACTTTGCCCAGGCTGCGCTTGGTATTCCGAACGGCACGATCAAGGCGACCGTCCTGATCGAGACCCTGCCTGCGGCCTTCCAGATGGATGAAATCCTGTACGTGATGCGCAATCACATTGTCGGTCTCAATTGCGGCCGCTGGGATTATATTTTCAGCTATATCAAGACCCTGCGAAATCACCCGGACTATGTCCTGCCGGATCGTGCCCAGGTCGGCATGGATCGCGCCTTCCTGAAGGCCTATTCGCTGAAGCTGATCCAGACCTGCCACCGTCGCCGGGCCCATGCCATGGGCGGGATGGCGGCGCAGATCCCGGTCAAGGGCGACGAAGCGGCCAACACTGCGGCCTTCGACAAGGTCCGCGCTGACAAGAAACGCGAAGCCCAGCAGGGTCATGACGGCACCTGGGTCGCCCACCCGGACCTGGTCCCGGTCGCGATGGAAGTGTTCGACGCAGAAATGCCCAAGGCCAACCAGGTCCTGAGCCAGCGTCAATTCCCCAACATTACCGAAGCCTCGCTGCTGACCCCGCATACGGGCACCGTCACCGAAGCCGGCATCCGCACCAATATTTCGGTCGGCATTGAATACACAGCAGCCTGGCTGCGCGGCAAAGGTGCCGTACCGATCCACAATCTGATGGAAGACGCGGCCACCGCCGAAATTTCCCGCAGCCAGCTATGGCAATGGCTGACCCATGGCACCGACTACGAGACCGCAGATGGCGGCTCAGAGACCTTCACCGCGGCCGCGTTTGACCGTCTGCTCAATGAAGAGCTCGGCAAGATCAAGTCGACGTTGGGCGACAATGCCTATGCCGATGGCCGCTACCCTGAAGCCACCGAAGTGTTTGTGGCAACCGCCACCGGCGACACGCTCGCCGACTTCCTGACCTTACCCGCCTACGACGTCCTGCGCGGCGCCGACTAATTCCCAGAAACGAACAGAAATTCCAGACGAGGATAGTAAAATGACCCAACGTCCAACCTACAAACAGCTTATGGAAGAAACGCTGAAGCGCTACCCGGAAGGCCGCACCCGTGCGGGCCTGACCGTCGAAGACGTCGTGCAGTTGAAAATCCAGAACACCTATAACACGCATCTCGACATTGCCCGTTCCATGGCCGACGTGATGCGCGAGGACATGGCGGCCTATGACGAGGACTCGTCCAAATTTACCCAGTCGCTCGGGTGCTGGTCAGGCTTCCACGCGCAACAGAAAATCAAGGCCGTGAAGCGCATGCGCGGCACAGCCAAGGGCACTTATATCTATCTGTCCGGCTGGATGGTTGCTGGCCTGCGCAACAGCTTCGGCCACCTGCCAGACCAGTCCATGCATGAGAAGACCGCTGTCGCTGACCTGATCAAGGAGATCTATATTTCCCTGCGCCAGGCCGACGAAGTCGGACTCAACGACCTGTTCCAGGAGCTGAAAGCGGCCCGCGAATCCGGCGCTGATCAGGCTGCGATTGATGAAATCATCTACCGCATCGACACGTTCGAAAGCCATGTTGTGCCAATCATTGCCGACATTGATGCCGGCTTCGGCAACGAGCACGCGACTTACCTGCTCGCAAAGGAGCTGATCCTCGCCGGTGCTTGCTGCCTGCAGATCGAAAACCAGGTGTCTGACGCGAAACAGTGTGGCCACCAGGACGGCAAAGTGACGGTTCCGCGCGAAGACTTCGTCACCAAGCTGCGCGCTTGCCGCATGGCCTTCGAAGAGCTGGGCGTGGATGAAGGCGTCATCGTCGCCCGCACCGACAGTCTCGGCGCTGGCCTGACTCAGAAAATCCCGGTTTCCAACGAGCCAGGTGATTCTGCCGCCGAATACATCAAATGGATCGAAACTGAAGAGGTTACCGATGCCAACCCGTTGAAGGATGGCGAAGTCGCCCTGATGCGTGATGGCAAAGTCGTGCGTCCGGTGCGGATGCCGAACGGCCTCTACAAGTTCCAGGCTGATACGGGCCGTGAGCGCGTGATCGAAGATTGCATCAGCTCACTGACTGAAGGCGGCGCAGACCTGCTCTGGATCGAAACCGCCACGCCGAACGTGGACGATATTGCCTCCATGGTGAACGCGGTCCGCGAAGTCGTTCCGAATGCAAAGCTCGCTTACAATAACAGCCCAAGCTTCAACTGGACGCTGAACCTGCGCAAACAGGTCCGCGAGCAGTGGATCGCTGAAGGCAAGATTGCCGAGGATGATTATCCAGCCGATGTCGCCCTGATGTCTGCGAAGCTGGACGAGACGGAACTCGGCATCGAAGCCGATGCGCGTCTGCAGAGCTTCCAGACCGATATCTCGGCCCGCGCTGGTGTGTTCCACAACCTGATCACGCTGCCGACCTTCCACCTGACCGCCAAAGGCATGGACGAACTGTCCAACGGCTATTTCGGCGAAGAGAAGATGCTGGCTTACGTCAAGAATGTTCAACGCGAAGAAATTCGCCGCGGCGTCTCGGCTGTGAAGCACCAGCACGAAGTTGGCTCTGACCTTGGCGACACGTTCAAGGAAATGGTTGCCGGCGACCGCGCCCTGAAAGCGGGCGGCGCGCACAACACGATGAACCAGTTCGTCGCGGCTGAATAAGCAGCCCGAACCACGCCCAACAAAAAAGCGCGCCGGTCAGATGATCGGCGCGCTTTCTTTTAACCCCCCGATAGCCCCAGGGGCGTTAGCTTAGTTCATGTCGTTTAGGGCCTCGGCGACGCGTTGCAGGTCCTCGCTGGAGACATCATCGAGCACGCTCTGGCGATAGACGCGCACGCCGACCTGTTGTTCGCGCATGGCGCGTTGCAATTGCTCGTAAAAGCCGGCCGAGCGGTAGTGATACGGATAGTATTTGCTGTATCGTCCGCGTGCATTCTTGTTGCCCCGGACAATGATCCGCATCATCGCGTCGGACAGGGCGATTTCGTCGTCTGTGTCGCGGGTGTCGATGATTTTCTGGACCTTGCGCTCGAGTGCGAACCGCTCAACCCGCTTCTGATAGGCAGTCTGGCGATTTTCGCCCCAGGCAATCACTTTCACCGGGCGGTCTGTGCCGGTTTCGACAATGCGGGATTTGCCGCCGCCATAGACGGTCACATCGCGGGCAAGAGCAGGGGCAGAGAGAAGGCCAGCAGCACCAATCAGGGCAAGCAATCGCAGGCCGGAAACTTGGGTCCGTTGCATGAGTTTTCTAGCTCCAAACAAGCCGTTCTGGCTTTTGTTAATGCTAGTCTGGCAATTTATTTCGAATTTGCAACAAATTACTATAGTTAATGCGGATATTCCTTATTCCGACAGGTGCGGTAAGGTGCTCTCATTGCGCCCAAATTGACGGAGATCGAAGCGACCATGCCGAAGGCTGTAATTGTTGGAGGAGGGATTGGCGGGCTGACGGCTGCGCTGACTTTCCATCATTTCGGCTGGCAGGTGGAGGTGCTGGAGCGTTCGCAGGAACTCGGCGAGATTGGCGCTGGTATCCAGATTACCCCGAACGGCATGAAAGTGTTTCGTGCCATGGGGCTGGAAGAGGCAATTGCCGAAAACGCTTTTGTGCCGAGGGCGCTGGAAATGCGGTTTGGCCGCTCGGGACGCCAGATCTTTGAAATTGAAGCTCAAAAAGCCGTCGTGGAGCGTTGGGGCGCGCCATATCTGCACCTTCACCGCGCCGATCTGGTCGACACGCTGCGACGCCTGCTGCTGAAGCGTCAACCAAATGCTGTTCGCCTCGACGCAGAGTGCGTGGCTTACACCCAGACGCCTGAGAAAGCGCAGGTATTGTTGGAGTCTGGCGATACGGTTGAAGGCGATCTTGTGGTCGGCGCCGATGGCATTCACTCTGTCATTCGCACCCAGATGCTGGGCGCTGAGCATCCTGACTTTACCGGCAATATCGCCTGGCGGGCCGTGGTTCCGATGGCGCAGCTTGGCGATCTCGCGCCGCCGCCGACGGCCTGTGTCTGGGTCGGTGCGCATCGGCATGCCGTCACCTATCGCCTGCGCGGCGGGACGCTGGCCAATTTTGTCGGCATCATCGAACGTGAAGAATGGACGTCGGAATCCTGGACCGAAGAAGCGACCCGTGACGAGGTCCTCGCCGCCTTCAAGGGCTGGCACCCGATCGTCACCAATCTGATCGAACAGGCCGACGTACATTTCCGCTGGGCGCTGTTTGATCGTTTGCCCTTGTCGCAGTGGGTCGATGGTCGCGTCGCCTTGCTCGGCGATTCCTGCCACCCGACGCTGCCTTTCCAGGCCCAGGGCGCTGTGATGGCGATCGAGGATGCCTATTTGCTGGCCAAGCTGTGCTCCGAGACACCGAATGATCTCGATGCAGCGCTGGCCACTTATTTCGAAACCAGGCTGCCGCGAACGGCGCAGGTTCAACGCGCCTCGCGCGGAAATGCCAGGCTGTTTCATCGTCCGACCCCGCTCAGCCGGGCGCTGACCTATGGTCCGATGTGGCTCGCAGGCAAGGTGGCGCCGAGCATCATTCGCTCGCGCCAGGATCCTTTCTTTGCCTACGATATCAGGGAAGAGCCGCTAAGGTGAGGGGGCTTCGGCCGGGTCTGCGCCGGCTTGCGTCAGGTCGACGTTTGCGGGCGAGCTCTGATATGCCGCTCCTGGCAGGACGGGCTCATACGGTTCGCCCAGGGCGAACCCTGCATACCAGTCCAGTTCGGTATTGATCTTGAACAGCTGGTTCGCCGGTTTGCGGAAATTATGCGGCTCGTCCTCGGCTTGATAGAGGACTGTTGGGGTGCCGGTGGCGCGCACGCCCCGATACATCAGGATCGATTGTGTCGGCGGCACTCTTGTGTCGTTTTCGCCGACAAAGAACAGCGTCGGCGTGGTCACGCGCGAAACGTTTCGCAGTGGGGAATCCTGAGCGTACTGACTGCGCGGCGCGTCGCGCTCAAATGGCGTGCCGCCAAAGATGAACTGGCGCGCGAAGCGGGAATCGCTCTCGCCATGCATGGACAGCCAGTCGGATGCTCCGGCCCCTGACGAGGCCACTTTGAACCGGTCCGTGTGCGTGATCAGCTTGTTGACCATATGACCGCCAGCGCTCCAGCCCATCTTGATCAGACGATCCGGGTCGGCCAGGCCACGGTCGATCATCGCGTCGATCCCGGCCATGACATCGTGATGGGCATTACGGAAATAACGTCCGGCCATGTCGCGCATGAACCGGTCGCCATAGCCGGTGCCGCCGCGATGGTTGGGCAACAGCACCATATAGCCTTGCCCGGCCAGGACCGGCACATAGCTCGACGCAAACCAGGTCCCGAAGCGCGACGAGGTTTGCGGCCCGCCATGGGTGATGGTGACGAGTGGATAGCGCTGGCCCGGCTGATAGCCGACGGGATAAACGAGCAAACCCTCGATTCGCGCGCCCCAGCGCGCGCGCCAGCTGACCCGTTCCTGCCGCGGCATCAAGAACCGCTGTGGCCAATCAGCATATTCCGAGGTGATCGGTTCGAATCCGGTGTTCTGATCGCGCATGATCTGAAACTCGCCCGGATTCCGCGCGGTTTCGATGCGCGCAATATGAGTGTCGGTTTGGCTGTCATAGGTCCAGTTGGTGACGTTCTGGTCACCGCGTGTCACTTGGCGCAGCTCTTCAGAGGCGAGGCTGTAATGATAGAGATTGGCCCGCAGCCCGGTATTGCCGAGAATGAACAGGCCTTCGCCAGACTGGTCCCAGGCAAAGCTCAGCGCCTCCATCGGCTCTCGCGACAATAGGCGCTGCGGCGCTTGCGCCACGGTTTTGACGAAGACTTTCGGTTCGTAAAACGGCGCGCTCTCTTCATTCACGGTGGCGATATAAGCCAGTGACGCCCCATCCGGCGACAGTTGCGGCATCGCCTCGCCATGGATATTGCCGGTCCAGCGCACGGAATCGTCCGTGTCGCGATGCCAGACAAAGACTTCGCCGCGATAGGCGGAATCAAAGCGATGATCGGGCACGCGGGAGTAAGTGAGCGTGCCGCCATCGCGTGAGACAGACACTTGGCGGACAGAAAAGGCGCCGGACACGACCGATCGTGCCGACTGCGTGGCCAGATCGAAATACCAGATGTCGCGATTGGCATTCGACTCAAAGGGCGGGATCAACCAGCCGGCCTTGAGCAAGCGCCGGCTGCTCCCGGGCTGCTGCTGGGCCGCGACGAAATAGAAACCAGCGCCGTCAGGTGACCAGTGAATATCGAGCACGGCTTCGCCATGCGTGGTGAGCTGCGTCGTCGTTTGCTGGTCCAGGTGATAGAAGAAAGCCTGTTGATGATCGCGGTCTGCGTCTGGTTCTTCCGCTTTCTTGAGGAAAATGAACCCAGTGCTGTCAGGCGCCCACCAGACGCGGCTGTGCGACTCGCCGATCGCCGGTACAATCATGGTCTCGATCGGGGCGCCGATGGCCTGGTCGATGAGTTTCAAACGATGGATGATCCGGTTCTCGGTCCAGTCCGTCTCCGAGCGCAGATAAGCAAAGTAGCGCCCGTCCGGAGACAGCGTACCATTCGACAGGCGCGGCATCTCGATCATGTCGACGGGCGACATTGGTCGCGGCTCTGCATTGGCCGGACGAACCAGAAGACTTGCAACCAGAAACAGAAGCAGCGCGGCGCGGATCATGAACAAGATGTAGCAATTGGGCGCGGCTCGGCAAACCCAATCGTCTTTTATTCACTCAAGCGTTACCGCCCGTTTGGTGCAGGTGAGCCGGATCAATCCCCAGCATGCCGAGGGTCAGCTCCCACTTTTTCGAGTGGGCATCCCCGAAAATGATGTCGGGATGCGGATCGGCAATCAGCCAGGCATGTTCGCTGAGTTCATTCTCCAACTGGCCGGGTCCCCATCCAGCATAGCCAAGCGTCATCGCAGCATTTTTCGGCGCCCCCTCGGAGGCAAGTGCCCGCAGCACGTCGCGCGTCGCCGTCATGGAGTAGTCGCTGGCCACTTCGACCGTGGCATTGTCGCTGTAATAATCATTGGTGTGGACGACAAATCCGCGATCCGTGCCAACCGGGCCGCCATTCAGGACATAAGTGTCGGGGACCTGGATATCCTGTTCGATCTCGAGCTGGGTCAGGAGCTCCGGCAGGGTCAGGTCATCAATCGGCTTATTCAGCACCAGACCCATCGTGTAATCATCACTATGAGCGCAGATCAGGATCACGGAACGGGCAAATCTGGGGTCTCCAATGCCTGGCATCGCCACCAGCAATTTTCCCGTCAGATCCTGCACGCCACTCTCCTTCACTCAGTGAGACGCTAGCTGACAGGGTAATTTTGGCAAGCATTTGTCATTGCGAGGTTTTAGAAGGGGCCTATGTATGGCTGAGATACAGAGGAGAGTTATCAATGAGCATTTCTGTTGGCGATAAATTGCCGGAAGCAACCTTCATGGAAATGACCGCAAACGGGCCGGAACCACGCAGCACGAGCGACGTGTTTGCCGGCAAGACAATTGCCCTGTTTGCTGTGCCAGGTGCGTACACGCCAACCTGTTCTGCCAAACACCTGCCGGGCTTTGTTGAGCGTCAGGGCGACCTCGCTGCCAAAGGCATTGACGAGATTGTCTGTACCTCCGTGAATGATGTCTTCGTCATGGGCGCCTGGGGCGCGGATAATGGCGTTGATGGCAAGGTTCGGATGCTGGCCGACGGCAATGGCGCCTTCGCGGCGGCGATTGGCCTGGAAATGGATGGCAGCGGCTTCGGCATGGGCCAGCGCTCGCAGCGTTACTCCATGCTGGTCCAGGACGGCACGGTCAAAGAACTGAACGTCGAGCAGGGCGGCGGTTTCGAAGTCTCGAGCGCTGATTATTTGCTGGGGCAGCTCTAAATTTCATTTAGGACCTGTTCCAAACCAAAACAGTCCCTCAGACTTTCGTAACGGAATCGAGGGAAAACGGCGTGTTTCCATGGGAAATGCGCCGTTTTTCGATGAATCCTTATTGAAAAACAGTAATTTTCTTCCCATGTGAACAGAGGTTCAGATCAGGGAGGACCACAAATGGAAACCAATCTTATTGTCCTTGGCCTTTTGGCTATTGCCGGCTTGGTGCTGATTACGTCAGCCGTCAAAGTCGTGCCTCAGGGCTTCAATTTCACTGTCGAGAATTTCGGACGCTATACACGGACCCTCGGTCCGGGACTGCATTTCATCATGCCGTTCTATCAGCGCATTGGGCGCAAGATGAACATGATGGAGACCGTGCTCGACATCCCGACACAGGAAGTGATTACCCGCGACAACGCGCAGGTCTCCTGTGATGCGGTCGTGTTTATTCAGGTCGTTGACCCGGTATCGGCGGCGTATGAGGTGAACAATCTCGAAAACGCCATCACCAACCTGTCCTTGACCAATATCCGGACCGTGGTCGGGTCGATGGACCTTGATGAGGTCTTGTCCAATCGTGATGATATCAATGCGCGGCTCTTGTCCGTGGTCGATGCAGCCACCAATCCGTGGGGCGTGAAAGTCACCCGGATCGAGATTGCCGACCTGTCGCCGCCAGCTGACATTACCGAAGCCATGGCGCGCCAGATGAAGGCGGAACGTCTCAAGCGGGCGGAAATCCTGACCGCGGAAGGAGACAAGCAGTCGGCCATTCTGAAAGCCGAAGGCCTGAAACAGTCGCAAATCCTGGAAGCTGAAGGTCGGCGCGAAGCTGCCTTCCGGGACGCCGAAGCGCGTGAGCGTGAAGGTGAAGCCGAAGCCAAGGCCACCGCCTTCGTGTCCGAAGCGATTGCCAAAGGCGACGTCAACGCGATCAACTACTTCCTTGGCCAGCAATATGTCACGGCGTTTGAGAAGCTTGCCTCTGCGGGCGGCAACAAGACCGTCATCATCCCGGCGGAGTTCAGCTCGATCATCGGGACGATTGAAGGTATTCGCGGCCTCACCGATGCGGCCAAGGATGCCAGCGGGCGTGGACGCACCGCGGTTCCCCCAGCCGGGAACAGAGACTAGGGTATCGCCATGGAAGGACTAGACCTCACTCTTTGGCCACCGACAGCCTGGCATTGGCTGGCTGTCGGGCTCGTGCTCCTCTCGCTGGAGATGATGCTCGGCACGTTCGACCTGCTCTGGGTCTCGATCGCCGCCGGCCTCACCTCCGCCTATACAGCGATCGCGCCAGACGGGATTGCCGGCTGGCAGGGCCAACTGGTCTTCTTCGCCATCGCCTCGACCGCCTTGTTCATCATGGGCCGAACCTTGTTTCGCCGAATGCGTGAAAATGTCGAAGAGCACCCGACGCTCAACAAGCGCATGGCCGGGACTTTGGGCCAGCGCGCCGTCGTTGCCGATGATTTCACCGGCGGGATCGGACGGGTAAAGCTTGGCGATACAGTCTGGTCGGCGCAAAGTATTGACGGCGCCAATCTGGCGTCCGGCGCGGCCGTGATCGTTGAGGCGACAGAAGGTAATATCCTGAAAGTCAGACCGGCGTAAGGCCAAGTCCCTGAAACCATTGGAAAAGCCGCTCCATTCGGGGCGGCTTTTTTCGTTTCAGAGGCACCGAGAGCAATATTCACCCGATGGTTGGAGTAAAATCGATGAACTCGTGCAAAGGAGTTTACGATCTCGCGATTTTCTTTCGCGCAGCTACCCAAAATTCCTCCTCTGTTGTGTATTATTTTTGCAACGACCAGAATTCGATAGCAGCGAATGTTGGCCGTTTGTTTCGCTAAAAGATCGCCGATTGATTGACTTCATTCAGCCGCGAACAAATTCTGAGTGGTGACGCCCAGTGACAAAATAATGAAGCACAAGCTGAGGTGTCCGATAACGATAATAAATGGAAGGAAACACAATGCGGAAGTCAAGAATTCGAGGCCGTCTATTTGCGAGTGCGGCGGTCAGTGCCTCGCTCCTGGCCCTAGCGCCGACTGCGGTGGCGCAGAGCGACGAGACAGCGAGCGACGAGGATCTCGAACTACAAAAGGTTATTTCGATCGGGTCACGCGTGCCGTCCCGGTCCGCGCTGGATACGCCGGCGCCGGTAGATGTGTTTTCGGGCGAAGAATTCGTCAATCAGGGGACCAATGATGTTACCGAGATCCTGAGAACGGCCGTCCCGTCATATAATGTAAACACGCAACCCATTTCAGACGCGGCGACAATCATTCGTCCTGCCAATGTTCGTGGTCTGTCGCCCGACAACACGTTGGTTCTCCTGAATGGGAAGCGTCGTCATCGTGGTTCGGTTATTTCATTCCTTGGTGGCGGTATCGCTGACGGTGCTCAGGGCGCAGATGTTAGCGTTATCCCTTCTCTCGCGCTCAGCCGAGTTGAGATCCTGCGCGATGGTGCCTCTTCGCAATATGGTTCCGACGCGATTGCAGGCGTGATCAACTTCCAGCTGCGAGAAGATTCCAGTGGTGGCACGGTCGAGGCTGTCTACGGCTCAACCTATGAGGGCGATGGCGACAATTATCGCATCGCCGGGAATATCGGCCTGCCTCTCGGTGAGAACGGTTTCCTGAACCTTACGGGCGAAGTTTCCGACACAGACGGTACCGTGCGGTCGATCGTGCGCGGCGATGTTGAAGCGCTGATTGCGGCTGGAAATACGGCGGTCGCGGACTTTCAGACCATCAACTCGTACACCGATCAGGTGCCGCAATATTGGGGGCAACCAGACGTGAAGGACAATTACAAACTGTTCTTCAATTCCGGACTGGAAATTGGTGAGAACACCGAGCTATATGCATTCGGTAACTACGCTCAACGCACCGCAGAGGGCGGCTTCTTCTATCGAAACCCGACCAATCGTGGTGGTGTTTATAATGGACCGCTGGTTGATCCAGTGACGGGTTTTGCAGATCCAGCTGGTGTTGCATCTATCCTGGTTGGCGATCTGGATGGCGTGGGCACAGGTGGCACCTGCCCAGCAGGTATCCCGTTGACCCAGGGCGGAGGCTTGATTGCTGACCCAACAGTTCTGGCGCAAGTCACGGCAGACGCGAATTGTTTCTCGTTCGTAGAGACTATTCCAAGCGGTTTCGTGCCGCGCTTTGGCGGTGACAATACCGATTGGTCGATCGCTGGTGGTGTCCGGGGTGTCTTCGATCTTGGACGCGGTCTGAATTATGATTTCAGCGTCGTCCATGGGGCGAGTGACACGGAATTCTTCATTCGCAATACGATCAACGCATCGCTGGGGCCAAACACGCCGCGTCACTTTACACCAGGTGCCTATAAGCAGACCGAAACGATTTTCGACGCAGACTTCAGCTACGCATTGCCCGTGTCTGGATTTGCTTCGGACCTGAACGTTGCATTCGGTACGCAATATCGCGAAGAAGAGTTCGAGATCACCGCGGGCGATCCTGCATCATTCGCGCTCGGACCGCTTGCTGATCAAGGCTTCTCGTCCAGTTCCAACGGATTTGGCGGGTTTACCGCTTCGAGCACGAGCACCCAATCCAGCTACGCGTTTTACGTCGACCTAGAGGCCGACGTTACGGACGCTCTGACGCTGCAGGGCGCGCTGCGATTTGAAGACTATGACGCGTTCGGAAACACCACCGACTATAAGTTCGGTGCACTGTACCGTGTGACGGATAATTTCCGTCTGCGCGGCACCGTGTCTTCCGGGTTCCACGCGCCAACTGCCGGACAAGCCAATGTCACCAATGTGACGACGCAAAATGTCGGCGGGGTTCTGATTGACCAGGGAACGCTGCCATTGTCGTCGGCGGCCGGTCAGCTGGCTGCGGACTTCATTGAAGCCCGTGACGGAGGACGCCCGGCTCTGGGCACGGAAACAGCTCAGAACTTCACGATCGGTACGGCGTTCGATGTCGGTTCAACCAC
>SPJK01075248.1_pt1 | contig 20779 bp, 18 predicted proteins | sample 3741771 | NCBI WGS metagenome assembly SPJK01 (sample SAMN10925997, study PRJNA522277) | cold seep metagenome | isolation source: Elba SIP-enriched marine methane seep metagenome, extraction at timepoint T2 | place: Italy: coast of Elba, Mediterranean Sea
CTGGCGATTCGCGTCTCGACGGGTACCGACTGGATGCGCGTAACCATGGAATGCCAGAAAATTGGTGACAATTTCATTGCCCGAATTGTGGGCGGCGAAGAATATACGTTGGCGATCCCGCTCAAAGACAATGACACCGAGCCATTCTACGATCACATCTATGAGCACGTGCTGGATTGGTTCAAAATTCAGATCGAACGGTATGAAGCGGGCGACTATGGCAGCCGCGAGATCGGATTTGATATCTCTCGCCCCGAAGAAGAGGCAATGGCCTGATCGGGCCGGGGCGAGGCGGGTAGATGGATTTTGGTCTTCTTCTGGCCGGAGGCGCGGGTAGCGATGTGATTTTCGCGTGCGCCCTGATCGGCGCACTTGGCCTTGGCGCGCAATGGCTCGCCTGGCGTTTACAGGCACCTGCGATCGTCCTGATGTCGCTTGCCGGCCTGGCCGTTGGCCCGCTCTGGTCGGTCATTTTCGGCGATCCGCTGCTCAGCCCACAAGCCACGTTTGGGGACGTTTTCAGACCGATTGTGTCGCTCGCGGTTGCGGTGATCCTGTTCGAAGGCGGGCTGGTCCTGAAATTCGAGAACTTGCGCGAAGCCGGCGCTGCCGTGCGCCGGATGATTTTTATTGGTGGACCTATGGCCTGGGTCCTCGGAACGCTGGCGGCTTACTATGCCGCTGGGCTGGATCTCGCCAGTGCGGTTGTCTTTGCAGGTGTTATGGTGGTGACCGGGCCGACCGTCATCATGCCGCTTTTGCGCCAATCAAAGCTCGGTGGGCGTCCGGCGCAATCCCTGAAATGGGAAGGCATCGTAAACGATCCGATCGGCGCCCTGTTCGCGGTCGCCTCCTATGAGATTATCCGCGTCGCCTCACAGGGCGAGAGCATAATTGGGGCGGGGGTCTGGATCATCGCAGCCGCCGCTCTCGGGACGCTTCTCGGCGTCGCGTTCGGATGGGCGATGTCGAAAGCCTTCCGCGAAGGATGGACACCGGAATACCTCAAAGCACCGCTCATCCTGGCCTCGATTGTTCTTTGCTACGCGTTGGCAGAACTGATCGAAAAGGAAATCGGCCTGGTCGCGGTGACGGCGTATGGCATGACGCTGGCCAATTCGAAACTGGCTGGATTGACCGAGCTGCAGAAATTCAAGGAAGATATTGCCGTCCTCCTCGTCTCCGGTGTCTTCGTGATGCTGACCGCCGACCTGACACCGGCGATTATCGGCCAGGCCATCAACTGGAACACGCTCGCCTTCCTGATGTGCATGCTGTTCGTCGTGCGCCCGCTTTCGGTCTGGATCTCGACCTATGGCACGCTCAACCGCAAGGAAGCGATCCTTCTGGGATGGATTGCGCCGCGCGGGATCGTCGCCGTGGCCGTGTCCGGCCTGTTCGGTTCGTTGCTCGTCGATCTGTCACGCGAAGGCCGGTTTTTCTTCGAAGGCGCAGATCAGATCACGCCGCTGGCATTTGCCATGGTGTTCACCACCGTGGTCCTGCACGGGTTCACAATCGGGCCACTTGCGCGCGGTCTCGGCCTCGCCCGCAAGGAAAAGCCTGGCGTATTGATGGTCGGCGCCAATGCCTGGAGCGTGCAATTTGCCAGCGCACTCCAGCGAAGCGGCATCGACGTGATCGTCGCTGACAGCAATTATCGCCGTTTGAAGTCGTCGCGAGATGCCGGGCTGGAAATCTTCATGGGCGAGGTTCTGTCCGAAGACGCAGAGATCAAACTCGATCATGCGCGCTTTTCGACGGTCATCGCGCTGTCGACCAATGACTCCTATAATGCCCTCGTCTGCAGCCATTTTGCGCCGGAAGTTGGCCGCCACATGGTCTACCAGCTCTCGATCAGCGACGATGAAGAGAATGATGAGCGCGGCGTCAGCTCAAATGCCCGGGGACGAACACTGATCCGGCGCGGGCGGACCTATGACAGCCTGATCCGCGACCAGTATCGCGGCTGGGAGTTTGCGCGCACGCCGCTCACCGACAAATACTCCCTTGAACAATTCCGCACGGATCGCCCAAAAGCCGATATCGTAGCTGAGCTGCGCCCGGACGGAACACTGATCTTGCTCGGTCCTAATCGGGAAGCCCGCGGCGGCGACGGCACCGTGTTGATCAGTTTTGCACCGGAATTGATCGAAGACACGCCATCTGTGGATCTCGAACCGGAACCGGCTTAAGCGGCCCGAACAGCGTGCAAGTCGCGACCATTCTTGCGCAACCACCCGCGTTCTTTTTTCCAGGTCGGTCGACACGTCTCGACATGCGCCCAGAAGGCTGGACTGTGGTTCATCTCAAGCAAATGTGCACATTCATGCGCGGCGACATATTCCAGCACCTCCGGAGGCGCCATGATCAGTCGCCACGAAAAGGCAAGACGGCCATCCGAAGTGCAAGATCCCCATCGCGATCGGGTATCTTTGACGGTCACGCGCCGCGCTTCGACGCCCAGCCGGTCGCAATAGCGAATCACCGCAGCGCTCAAATCGGCTTTCGCTGCTTTTTTCAAAAATCGCTCTGCGCGTTGTCCGATTGTGTCAATCTCACCGGGAACAGACAGGATTTGCGGTGTACCTTCAGTTAGTTTCGGCAGCCGCCCTTCACCATTCAAATCGATCCGGCAGTCGCCGCCGCGCAGCTTGAATATGGTCCCATCGCGCAAAAGCACATGCTCCGGAAGCGCCTGTAAATGCTCAGCAATCCAGTCGATTCGGTCGCGCGCAAACTCAGCCGCCTCGCCGATCTTTCGCTTGCTCGGCGCGACCGCGACGGCTTCGCGATTGCGCTCGTCCAGGCGCAGGATCAAGCGCCGCGCTTTTGGGTTGACTTCGAGGCGAACATGAACCGTTTGGCCACATTTAGTAACCAACGCCATCTTGTCGCCTTTATCGATAATCATTAAATACGCCTCGACAGAAATGTGTGATATGTCTAATGGAAACCGCCTAATTGGGGAATCGACTATGAAGAAATTAATGTTTGGTGCAGCTGCACTGGCTCTCGTAACGGCGTGTGGCCAGGGAGACAAACCTGAAGAAGTGAACATCGAAGAGCCAACGCTCAAGGAATTGAGCGTTCGTGCCGGTGATCCAGCCGAGGCGTCTCAGGCGCTTGCAGCCATGTCGCTCGCCGATAGCGGCGGCATCCTGTCCTTCGCAGGCAGCACCACAGATGGCGCGTCAGCCACCTTTACCGACCTGACCATTACCGGCGAAGACGCTGTGAAAGTCGGATCGCTGGTCTTTGAAGGCCTGGACATGGAAAATGGCCAAGCCAATTTCGGCAAAATGAGCCTGAATGACATCACCCTTTCGGGCGATGAAGGCGAAGAAGTCGAGGTGAAGCTCGGCTCAATCGAACTGATCAATCCGTCACCTGAGCTTGCAGCCTGGTTTGCGGCAGGCCTGAATGGTCAGGAAACGCCATTCCCGGCAGCTGAGAACATCATGTTTGACAGCTGGTCCATCAACGGTCTGACCGGTGACTTTGCGGATGACGAAGCCGACGGCACCTTCGGGATCGACAAGATCGAGATCCGCGACATGGCAAATCTGAAAGCCGCGAAAGCTGTGATTACCGGGTTCTCGCTAAACGGCACGGATTCTTCGGAAGGCATGAATTTCGACATCAAGCTGGGCGGCGTATCGGCGACAAATATTGATGCGAAGTTCGTCAAGGCGATCCAGGAAAACGTTGGCGATGAAGAAGCCCTGATGGCTGCGGTTATGGAAGTCGCTTACGACGATCCAATGGAACCTGGCTATGACAGCTTCACGCTCGACGATCTTTCGATTGACGTGGCGGGTGCATCATTCGCGATCCCGAGTATTGTTTCTGGCGTTGAGCGCAACGCTGCCGGACAGCCGGTGAAATTCGTGACGCAGCCCTACAACATGACCCTGAAAGCAGACGCAGCTGGCGGCGAAGCCGGTGAAGCGCTGCTGCAAGGCCTCAGCGTTGTTGGCTATGAAGAGCTGGAATTGAAGGGCGCGAGCGTCGCTTCATATGATCCAGACAAGGACATTGTCTCATTCGATGCCGGTTCGAATTATCTCGAACTGGTTGATGGCGCGACATTCCGCATGGGCGGGAAGATTGAGGGCTATAGCAATTACGCCAAAGAGGCTGCGACGGCGTTCAATTTCGAAGACCTGGCGGCGGGTGCTGAGCCTGATCCAATGGCGATGACCAATGCGATGGGTCAACTTACCATTCACGGTTTCGAGTTCTCGATCGATGACAATTCTCTGCTCGATCGTGCCTTCAACGCTGCTGCAACGGCGCAAGGCGCGGATCCAACCGAGCTGAAGTCTCAGATCGGCATGGGCCTCGCAATGGCGCCCATGATGGCACAAGGCTCCGGCGTCGATATGGCGCTGGTCAGCGAAGCGACAGGCGCCCTGTCGAAGTTTATCAGTGACGGTGGCACTCTGACGCTGAAACTTGATCCGGAAACGCCTCTGTCGGTCGCCTCGATCATGGAAAACCCTGATCCTGCAGCTTACACCAAGGACTCTCTGGGCTTTACCGCGACACAAAAATAGTCGCGCAGTTCCAGACCCAAAACCAAAAGCGCGCGGTGCTCAGCATCGCGCGCTTTTCAATTCCCCTCTGACCCCGCATAAGGGATCGCATGAGACTGGCCTTTTTCGGAGATGTCGTCGGCAAACCAGGCCGGCAAGCGGTGCTGGATCACCTGCCGTCGGTTCGCGCCGATCTGGCGCTCGATTTCGTCGTGGTGAACGCTGAAAACGCTGCAGGTGGTTTTGGACTGACGGAAAAGATCGCGAACGATTTTTTCGATGCCGGTGCCGATTGCCTGACGCTTGGCGATCATGCCTGGGACCAGCGCGAGGCGCTGACTTATATTGCGCGCGAACCGCGTCTCCTGCGCCCGATCAACTACCCTGAAGCCGCGGCCGCGCCCGGACAAGGCGCGCACCTGTTCGTCCTGCCCGATGGTCGCCGGGTTGGCGTCGTCCAGGCGCAAGGCATCGTGTTCATGAAACAGCTGTTGGAAAACCCGTTCGGCGCGGTTGATGCGGCGCTCGATGCAATGCCGCTCGGCACGGTCGCAGATGCCGTCATCGTCGACATGCATTGCGAAGCAACCTCAGAAAAGATGGCGATGGGGCATCATTGCGACGGGCGCGCCAGCATGGTTGTCGGCAGCCATACGCATGTCCCGACCGCCGATCACATGATCCTCGCCGATGGGACCGCCTATCAGAGCGATGCCGGCATGTGCGGCGACTATGACAGCGTCATCGGCATGCAGAAAGACAACTCGCTACGGCGGTTCTCGACCCAGCTTCCGGGCCAGCGCTATGAACCGGCGCTCGGCGAAGGCACTTTGTGTGGTCTGTATGTCGAAACCGATGATGCCACCGGGCTCGCGATACGCTGCGAACCGATCCGCATTGGCGGACGTTTGAGTGAAATGCTGCCTGCCCTTTGAATTCTGGCGCGAGCTGAGTTAAGCAGCCACCACGTTAAAACTCACCGCAGGAGCCCTCATGGCTGGCCATAGTAAATGGGCAAATATTCAGCACCGTAAAGGTGCCCAGGACAAAAAGCGCGCGGCGCTATTTTCGCGCCTGTCCAAAGAGATCACGATTGCCTCGAAAATGGGAGGTCCGGATCCGGACGGAAATCCTCGCTTGCGGCTAGCAATTGCCAATGCACGCGGCCAGTCCATGCCGAAGGACAATATCAAACGCGCTGTCGACAAGGGACAGGGCGGCGGCGGTGAAGATTATGTCGATATCCGCTATGAAGGTTTTGGCCCGGGCGGCGTCGGCGTCATTGTCGAGGCCTCGACGGACAACAAGAATCGCGCCGCCAGCGAGATCCGCACCGCGTTTTCCAAGAATGGCGGTAATCTCGGTGAAACCGGCTCAGTATCCTTCGGATTTGAGAATGTCGGCGAACTCCATTTCCCGCTGGAGGCCGGTGACGAAGAAGCGATTATGGAAGCCGCGCTGGAGGCTGGCGCAAGCGATATCGTGACCGACGAAGACGGCCACTTCATCTATACCGAGCGCGAGGACCTCTCAGATGTCGCATCCGCGCTCGAAGGCAAGTTTGGCGAGATCGAAGCGAAATCGACAAAACTGATCTGGAAACCCCAGAATATGCTGCCGATTGAAGGTGATGATGCCGACAAACTGATGCGGCTTCTGGATGTGCTTGATGATCTCGATGATGTTGCAAACATCTATGACAATTCAGATATTTCCACCGAAGAGTTGGAACGTTTGGCCGGTTAAGTGACGTTTTCCGGTCACAACAGAACAAAAACACGTGAGATGTGGAAAATGGGGTCGCAATTGTTAGGGCGACTCGTCATATGGCGTTCAGACACGCAACCCTGATTCGAGATGATGACGATGAAACTCACGCATCCCTTTTCCATCAGTCTGATGGCTGGCGGCCTGGCAGCAGCCGCAACGTTTTTCCTGAGCGCCGGTGCGCAGAATGGCGTGACCTCCATCGCTGACAATCAAAATCTTGAAACTGCGATTTTCGCAGGCGGTTGTTTCTGGTGTGTCGAGAGCGACTTCGACAAGCTCGACGGCGTGCTTGAGACCGTCTCTGGATACACGGGCGGCACCACAACCAATCCAACTTACAAGACCCATACGAAACAGGGGCACCTGGAAGCGGTCAAAGTGGTCTATGATTCTTCGAAAGTCGAATATGGCGAACTGGTCGACTATTTCGTGCGCCACATCGATCCAACCGATGATGGCGGCCAGTTCTGCGATCGTGGAAACTCCTATCGCAGCGCTGTTTTTGTCGACACAACAGAAGAGCGCGCTGAAGTTGAAGCGCAGTTCGAGATGATCGATCAGGCTGGCATCCTGCCCGCGCCAATTGTGACCCGCGTTCTCGACCAGGCCGAGTTCTATGCGGCTGAGACCTATCACCAGAATTACCACCAGAAGAACCCGGCTCGCTATAAGCTGTATCGCGTTGGATGTGGCCGCGATAAGCGCGTCGCGCAGGTCTGGTCCGGCGAAGGCAAAAGCTAAACTTGTCGTGAGCCGAGGGCGGTCCGCAGCGCGCCCGCTTGCAGAGTCTCGCCGAAACGCCCAAATAGGCGACTGGCGCAATACTGGACGCAAGATATGACTGACACAGCTGCAAACATGCACATTAAAGATTCCACCGATCAGGATTTCATGGCCGACGTGGTCGAAGCGTCGAACACGCAACCCGTCCTGGTCGATTTCTGGGCCCCGTGGTGCGGTCCATGCCGGACCTTGACGCCGACCCTCGAAAAAGTCGTCAACGACCATGGTGGCCAGGTCAAACTGGTCAAAATCAACACCGAAGAGCACCCCGGCATTGCCGGTCAGATGGGTGTTCGCTCGATCCCGTCAGTGTTCGCATTCGACAAAGGCCGCCCGGTCAATGGCTTCCAGGGCGCCTTGCCAGAAAGCCAGGTCCGCCAGTTCGTCCAGGATATCCTGGGTGGCACAGATGGCGCCAAACAGCTGCAGGAAGCCCTCGAACAGGCCGAAGCCGCGGCGCAATCCGGTGATATCGGCACGGCTGCGCAGCTCTATGGCGCGGTTATGGAAGCCGATCCGACCAATCCAGCCGCGATCGCAGGACTTGCCCGATGCTATCTCGCAAATGGCGATCAGGAGCGGGCGCGACAGATCCTCGACACGGCGCCAGAAGACAAGGTCAATGACGCCGCGATCAAGTCTGTTCGCACCGCGCTCGACCTGATGGCAGACACGCCGCTTGATGAGGATATGGCGAGCGCGAAGGAAACCGTCGCGGCCAATCCTCAAGATCACAATGCCCGGTTTGAGCTGGCTGAAAAGCTTGTCGGTCAGGGTAAAAATGCCGTGGCCGTCGACCACTTACTGACCATTCTCAGCGATAATCTCGAATGGGGTGACGGCAAGGCGAAAGCGAAATTGCTGGAAGTCTTTGAAGCCGCAGGTCCGAAAGATCCGATCACGATCGACGGACGCCGCCGCCTCGGTTCGCTGATGTTTGCGTGATCTACGTATTCAGGACTCGCCTGATCACCGCTTCAGTCCAATATGTGCTATGAGCACATTAAGCGAGACAAAGCCGTGACCATCGATTCTTATCGAAAATTGTCTGACCTGCCGGAAACCATCCCCGTGTTTCCGCTCTCCGGCGTTCTTCTGTTTCCGCGCTGGTCGTTGCCTCTCAACATTTTCGAGCCGCGTTATCTCAACATGATCGACGACGCGATGAGCGGCGGGCGGATCATTGGCATGATTCAGGCGCAAGGCGGGGACCGCGCGACGCCGGAGCTGGCCGGCGCCGGATGCGCTGGGCGGATTACCTCCTATTCAGAAACCGATGACGGACGCTACCTGATTTCGCTCAGCGGGATTTGCCGGTTCGGCATCACCGAAGAGCTGTCGGTGGAGACACCATATCGCCAGGTGCGCGCCGATTGGCACAGGTTTGCGCATGACCTGATCACCCCCGCCGAACTGGGCCTGCCAGACCGTCCGGAACTTGTCCGCGCGCTGAAACGATACACGCAGATCAACGCGATGGAAGTTGACTGGGAGGCGGTCGAGAACGCGCCCATGGAAACCCTGATCAATGCCCTATGTGCTGGTTGCCCGTTTGGCCCGCTGGAAAAACAAGCCCTGCTCGAAGCGCCGGGCGTGGCCGAACGCGCTGAAACGCTGATCGCGCTGCTTGACATGGACATGCCAGGTGATGACAGCTCGACCGTGCAATGACTGAAGACTCGCACGATAAATCTGCCGCGCCCTGCGGTGTCAGCCCGCGCCTTCTGGAGCTTCTGATCTGTCCGGTGACGGGCGGCCCGCTGGTGTTCGACCGCGACGCTTGCGAGCTGATCTCGAAAAAAGCCAGGCTCGCTTTCCCGATCAAGGATGGCCTGCCAATCATGCTGGAAAGCGAAGCGCGCGACCTGGAGACCTCCAAATGAGCAAGCGCACCTGGCCAGAAGAGCTGCGGTTTTCGAAAAGCCAGAAGGCGCTCACCATCGCCTATGATGATGGCGAGACGTTCAGCATTCCGTACAAGACGCTGCGCCTGGAAAGCCCGTCTGCGGAAACGCAGGGCCATGGCAACGGACCAAAACCGCCGCCGCCTGTGATCAGCGAAGACCTCTCGGTTGAGAAAGCCGATCCTGTCGGTCGTTATGCGGTTCGCATTTTCTTTAGTGATGGACATTCCAGCGGATTGTTCACGTGGGCCTATCTACGTGAGCTTGGCGAAGCGCGCGCCGCCGCCTAAGCCCCCTTACCGATCGCCATGATCATGCCTATATGGGTTCAGCACAGCGGCTGGGGCGTTCGAGGACGGTCAGCTATCCGCCGACCTTAAGTTCCGTCAGGGAGCTGGCTCTGGACTGGACCGTGGTCCTATCTACCCGGCGCCCACCTAGTCTCTAGGTCGACGGGATACGAGTACCAAGACGGCGCCTCCGGTCCTGTGCGCTTTCGGGCGTCAACGCAATTAGCGTGGAGGCTTAGCGCACCGAATCGACCGCTTGTGATGCCCGTTTGGGGTAAGGAGGCGACATGGGTAATCGCTAATTGCCCCTAACAAAGCATCCTTATCAACGACGGTGGATTCCCGTATGCAAGAGCTCACCGGGACTGCTTCCAATTCGCGAGTGATCGAACAAATCGAGCCGCGATTTCTGGATTTTCCTGCAACCTACTATCACCCCAGAATCCGTTTTCGTAGGGAGGGGCCCACATAGGTTGGTTATCCCAGTTCACATTGATGTAGGCCAAGCCTCGAACCACATCGCGATTCTCTTGCATCCAATCAAAAAGAGGAACGTACCATTCATTCCAGAGGTCTTCCGATGACAAAAATAGCCTGTTCTCGCCGCTCGGGCCGTCCAAAAGAGGATTGATATTCGCGCGAAATTCGCGCGCAATATCGTAGCCCTGCGGAGCAGATTCAGCGATCAATACCGGTTTGTTCAATTCCCTAGCAAAGACGACAACTTCGTCGGCAAGTTCTTTAGGCTTTTTCGCTGCATACGCGCCGTCTACTATCGCCGTCGCATCGGGCAGTGAGAACCAAGACAATGCGAGCCAATCCACATAGTCTTCGCCCGGGAACCAAAGCCGAATGTCCTCGTGCTGGCGCTCGATCAAATCGTCCAATATCGACGCAGATGCCTGCCACACGAAAACGCCGTTGGTCACGCCGTCAGCTCGAATGACATCTACAATCCTGCGATAGGCTGCGATATAGCGCCCGGCGTCACTCTGACCGTGATTCCACGCACCGTCGAATTCGTATCCGATGCGCAGGAATACCTGCCCTGGCACAGACTTCATGAGTTCAGAAAGTCGCAAAATTTCTGCGTCAAACTCACCATCAGCAATCCTCTGCAATCCGTTTGGATGACCATTTTCTGCGATGTACAAACCGATCGCGAAATGTGGTGCAGGAAATGCTTCAACCGATTGGTAAGCGTCGACCGGGCCGGACCCCCAACTGGTTTCAGGCGTAACGCTGTTCCCGTCCAGATCGCGCCCTAAACCCCCAAAACCAGGCGGCGTTCGTAAATCATACAAAGAAAGGTATGCCGTCGTACCGTCTGCAGGGGTGCAGCACTCCGAAGCGTAGTAACCGCGAATAGCATCCAAGTCCTGTCCTATGAAAAATATCGCGTCGGGTGCAAAGACATGCTCGGGTGCGTTGGCCGTAATGCGATCGGACGCGGTCGCACAGGCTGCGAGCGTCGTGGCCATCAAAAGCGCGACAACTATTCTCATTTAGGCGCCCCAACAAATTGCCGAGTGTAACCCATAGAAAGATCGTGTCACGCAACCTTGTTTCGCTTCGTCCCCTCCGACGCCGAAAACAGACTCTAGCTCAGCGACCTAACTCGTCCCCAACGCGCCTCTCAGCCTCTCACCAGCCGGTGTTCCGCCAAGCGCTCATAAATCTCCAGCGCCTCAGCAAAAATCCCGGCCAGCTCTGGCTTCACCTCAGGCCGCTCGCCCGGCGCCGGTCCGAAGCCGGTCGAGGTCCAGACGGCGTCATACCAATGCGGGGCCCAGACGCCGTCTTCCGGGCGTGCGCCTTCGGACCATGACAACATGTCGTCACGCCAGTCCAGCCCGAGCTCAGCGCACAAAGCGCGCATCATTCCCTGCGGGTCGCGCAGGATATCGGTGCTGTCGACAACCACTGGCGTGCGGCCTTCCAGCCGCGTCGCTTCCTCAAACAAGCTGAGCTGCTGGGGAAAACCGATCGCTTCGAGGCTGACGGTTTCCATCTTGCGCGCATAGGATGGGATGACCCGCGCCGGGTGGCGGATCAGGAAGACATTCCGGCACGCCTGCATCCACGACCGCGGCACCTCTGGCACCATGTGGTGCGTCATGTGCTTTTGATAGAAAACGCGCGCTTGCGGGTCCGGGCAGGACATCATGTCCGCGGCGACCTCCGCGGGGTTGCTGCTCTGGGCCGCGAAAATCTCGTCCGACATCGGATGGCGCAGGCCCGTGAGCTGCAGGTATGCGGCATAGAACGGCTCATCCACGCACACGGTATCTGCCCGCGCGCCAAAGCTGCGCATCATCGTCGTCGACATGTTGCGCGGCCCCGACCACATAGCGATGCGCAGGCAGTTCTCAGTCATGTAATCGGCGTGAGATTGGTGTCGACCAGCGCCTTGTAGAGCTCTGACAGACGCTGGGTCATTGGCCCATCCAGGCTTGGCAAGACCCGGCCATCAACCTCGCGGACCGGCGTGGTGCCGGCGAAGGTTCCTGTGATAAAGGCTTCGTCGGCAGAATAGACGTCGAACAGCGAGAACCGCTTCTCAAACACCGGAATATCATTCTCCCGGCACACCCGAATGATATTGCCGCGCGTGATTCCACCAAGACAATATTCCGGCGGGCTGGTCCAGACTTCGCCGTCTCGAACAATGAAAAAGTGGGTCGAGTTACACGTCGCGACGAAGCCATCTGGATCTAGCATCAAGGCCTCATCCGCGCCGGCCTTGTCGGCCTGAATACAGGCAAGGATGCAATTGAGCTTTGAGTGCGAGTTCAGCTTCTGGTCCTGTTCGGCCGGGCCGGTCCGCCGCACATGAGCGGTGAACAGCGACACGCCCTTGGCGCGGATCTCCGGGACTGGCGCCTTGTATTCTGGAATGATCACTACCGTTGGCGGCGTGATCGTGAAACGCGGTCCCTGATACGGAGACTTTTTGACCCCACGCGTCACCATCAAGCGGATATGCACGCCGTCCGTCATATCCTGGGCCTTGAGGCAATCGAACAAGCGCTGCGCCATCGCGTCAGGCGTCAGACCAATATCCATGTCGATGGTTTTGGCACCCGCATAGAGCCGCTTCAGGTGTTCACTAAGAAACGCGACCCCGCCGGAATGCACACGCATGCCTTCCCAGATGCCATCGCCCAGCATGTAGCCGCTCTCGAACACCGATACGGTCGCTTCGTCGCGGTGTTTCAGCTCACCATTGATCGAAACCAGGATGTCGGAATTGCGCTCATCGTAGACGTAATCATGAACGCCATGAACTTCATCCATCATATGAGTTATCCGCCCACCCGTCTTTCCTGGCCTTCCCAATAGGGTTCACGCAAATCCTTGCGCAGGATCTTGCCCGAAGGATTGCGCGGCATTTCCGTGATGAAATCGACGGTCTTGGGACATTTATATCCAGCGATCCGTTCTTTCGCCCAGGCAATGATGCTGTCGGGTGACGGATTGGCGCCCTCTTTGGGCACGACAATGGCCTTCACCGCCTCGCCCCATTTCTCATCCGGGATGCCAATCACAGCGACGTCGGCGACATCAGGATGACCGAAGATGCCATTCTCGACTTCCGCCGGATAAACATTCTCGCCGCCGGATACGATCATATCCTTCACGCGGTCATGGATGAACAGGAAGCCATCCTCATCGAAATAGCCCGCATCGCCCGTGTGGAAGAAGCCATTGCGGATCGCGTCTTCGGTGGCTTCGGGTCGATTCCAATAGCCTTTCATGACGAAGTCAGACTGGATGACGATTTCGCCGACTTCGCCGGTCGGGACGGAGTCACCTTTAGCATCGACGCAACGAATGATCGTGTTGGGATATGGCACGCCGCACGACCGCAGCTTGCCCCAGCTCGGCTCATGCGCTTCGGGCGGCAAATAGGTGCCGCCGCCGACTGTCTCAGTCAGTCCATAGACTTGCGTAAACCGTGCGCCCATGACCTCGACAGCCGTACTCAGAAGATCTTCAGTGATCGGTGATGCGCCATAAAACACCTGTTTCAGGTTGGAATAATCGCGCTCCCGGAAGTCGGGCAATTGGGTCAGCATCAAGATCACTGCCGGCACCCAGAACGCGTGATTGATGTCTTGAGATTCGATCAGCTCCAGGATTTCCATCGGGTTGATTTCCGGGAGCACCACCGTTCGTGAGCCTTGCGCGGCCGCCAGAACGCCGACATTCACGCCCGCAACGTGAAATAGAGGCATCGCGTTCATGACGGTTTCGCCGACGCCATAGCTTGCCCATTCCAGCATTCCGGCCTGGTCCATATAGGACTTATAATTAGCATTGGTCAGCATCACGCCTTTCGGCAAACCGGTCGTGCCAGACGTGTACAATTGGATGACATCATCATCGTCCAATGGTGTTGCCGTCGGCGCCGTCGCATCCTGACCATCGCGCCAGGATGTATATTCCGGCCAGCCATCACGGCTACCCTCAACTGAGATGATATGCTCGAGATGCGGGCATTCATCCTTGATGGCGTCAATCATGTCGAACCATTCGGGCCCAACAAAAAGTACCGAAACGTGCGCGTCGGACAGAATGAACTGAACCTCAGGCGCCGCCAGTCTTGTGTTCACGGCATTCATGACGGCCCGGATTTTGGCCGCGCCAAACATCATCTCATAATAATAGGCGGTGTTCTTCGCGAGGTACCCAACTCTCTGATTGGGGGTCACCCCGAGCGCTTCCAAGCCATTGGCGACCTGATTGGCGCGCGAATCGAGTTCAGAAAACGTGGTTTCTTCGCCCTTGCACCAGAACGCAACCTCATCTGGACGGATACTGCTTTGCACGCGCGGAATGTCCGCAATATGCGGCATCTGTTTAGTGTCCAACATCCCAATCGACCTCCCAAAAGTCTCAAATACAACTGTTTAGCGGCGCTAAGCGCTCTTCTTACGAATTAAGCTAGGCAAATCCGGCGCAAGGTCTAGTCATAAGTCCAGCAGAACAGACGACTTTTTGGAGGATTCCCATGACACAAGGCTTTTCAACACGCGCATTGCATGCCGGCGCCGCGCCCGATCCTGTCACAGGGTCTCGCGCCCAGCCGATCCATCAAACCTCCAGTTTCGTCTTCAAGGATGCCGAGCATGCGTCCAAATTGTTCGCGCTGCAGGAGTTTGGAGATATCTATACCCGCATCGGCAACCCGACGACCGGGGCGCTTGAGGCTCGGATCGCTGATCTTGAGGGCGGCACAATGGGGCTCGCGACGGCGTCCGGACACGCGGCGCAGCTCCTGGCCTTTCACGTCCTGATGGAGCCGGGTGCGAAAATCGTCGCTGCAAAGCAACTCTATGGCGGATCGATCAACCAGCTTGGGCACGCGTTTAAAAAGTTTGGCTGGGAGGTTGAGTTCGTCGACATCAACGATCATGCCGCTGTCGATGCAGCCGTGGACGACAAGACGCGTGTGATCTTCACCGAGAGTCTGGCCAATCCAGGCGGGATCGTCACCGACATCGCTGCGATTGCGGCGATCGCTGAAAAGCATGGCGTGGTTTACCTGGTCGATAATACGATGGCATCACCATACCTCTGCCGCCCGCTCGAGCATGGCGCACACATTGTCGTGCATTCGCTGACCAAGTTCATTGGCGGTCATGGCAATTCAATTGGCGGCATGCTGGTCGATGGCGGGCGTTTCAACTGGTCGGCGCATGCCGACAAGTATCCGACCATGGCGACGCCGCAATCGTTCTACAACGATTTGAATTTTGCCGAAGGGTTTGGCGCCCTGCCGCTTGGGCCAGACGGACAAGAGGTCGATATTGCCTTCGCGATCGCCGCGCGCGCCTTCAGCTTGCGCGATCTCGGACCTGCCTTGTCGCCGTTCAACGCGTTCATGATCATGACCGGTTGCGAGACGTTGCCACTGCGCATGGCCAAACATTGCGAGAATGCGGTCGCCGTCGCGACGTATCTGAGCGGTCATGAGAAAGTCAGCTGGGTGCGCTATGCGGGGCTCGCCCGCGACGATCATCATGCCCTGGCGCAGAAATATTGCCCGAAAGGCGCTGGTGCGGTGTTCACATTTGGTCTGAAAGGCGGGCACGCGGCCGGCGTCAAACTGGTCGAAAGCGTGCAACTGTTCAGCCATCTCGCCAATATTGGCGACACAAGATCGCTGATCATCCATCCCAGCTCGACCACGCATAGTCAGCTCTCGGACGCGCAAAAAACTTCTGCGGGCGCAGCGCCGGACACGGTTCGCCTGTCGGTCGGGATTGAGGATGCAAGCGACATTATTGCCGATCTGGAGCAAGCCCTGGCAAAGCTCTGATCGGCCCTTCCCTTCGCGGGGAAATCCCGCAAAGATAGATCTCAATCTGTCTGGGGAGGCAAACCAGAATGGCGAACGCTCAAAGCATCATTCTTCATCAATTCGATCGTTCACCTTATTCGGAAAAAATCAGGCTGGCGCTGCGGATGAAAAATCTCGGCTGGGCGTCGGTGGATATTCCATCGATCATGCCAAAGCCCGATCTGACGCCGCTGACCGGCGGTTATCGGCGCACGCCGGTCCTGCAGATCGGTGCAGATATTTTCTGCGACACGTCGATCATGTTGCATGAGCTGGAAAAACGGTTCCAGATTCCGGCGCTGAACCTTCCTGGCCATGAAGGTATCGCCCGTATGGTTGCGGCGTGGACGGATGGGAAATGGTTCCAGACCAGTGTTGCAGTGATCTTCGGCGAAGTCGGGGATCAAATGCCAAAAGAGTTCATCGACGATCGCACCAAAATGTCCGGACGCGCTTTCGATGTTGATGCGATGAAAGCGGCCGCTCCGATCATGCGCGATCAATGGCGCAGCCAGCTGCTCTGGCTTGAAGAGCGCCTCGCTGGCGGCCGACACGCCGGCACAGGCGATTGGATGGTCGGCACGAAACCTGGGATGATTGATGTCCACGCGTTCATGAACCCCTGGTTTGTCGAAAACAATGTACCCGACTTCCTGGCGGAGTGCTTTGAATCCGCGCCGCTGACCAAAGACTGGTATTCGCGACTGAAAGATTTCAAGGGGCAGGCCCCGGAACAGATTAGCGGCGCCGATGCCGTTCAGATCGCACATGACGCTGCGCCGCGCCTGAAACCGGCCTCAACAGCAGGTGACTTGCGCGACTTCCAGCCGGGAGATCGTGTCGCCATCGCGCCGGATGATTATGCCAAGGATTGGGTCGAAGGCGATCTCGTCATCGCCAATGCTGAACGCGTGATCCTGGCTCGCCATGACGAGCGCGCAGACAATCTCCACATCCATTTCCCGCGCGTTGGCTACGTCCTACGCCGCGCGTAACGGCGCTTCAGGCACGGGATCGTCGCCGCGGATCAGCGCGTCGGCGAAATAGTGATTGCGATCGCGGTGTCCCGCCTCATCTTCGCGCACGACCAGGATGACATCTCTCAGCCGGGCATTGGCCGGCAGGCCCCAATAATCGATCGCGATTTGCGGTGCTGGACCGTTATCCAGCCGCCCCTCGTCGATCTCGCGCAGATAATGGGTGTAGCTGGTCACCGCTTCCTCCTCGAAATAGCCGATGACGCGGTGCGCAGTCTTCGGCGCAAACAAGTAGAGGAAGAAGTAGAAATTATAGAAAATAGCCTGCGCGATCATGATCAAACCGCGCTCAAACAAGGTCGGCTGGGCAACCTGAATGAACGTCATCAGATGCATGCGCTCATTCTCTGCCTCGTCGAGAAGTTCCTTGATCCAGCCCTGATCATCGCGCATCCGGCGGATCGCCCGCAAATGCTGGAGCAGGCCCCCAACCATGCCCGGCACCGCCGCGACGGTTTCCAGCACGACCGCGCGGTGACCATAGCGTTTGCGAAAGAACAGGTCGGCGAAAAAGCGTAAAAACTTGACGAAAGCAAACGCGATCCGATCGCGCAGGCCCGCGGGCTTTCGGTGTGGCTCAATATAGCTCATTTTGGCTCTCCAAGGCGTTGCTGTGCAGGTAAGGCCTGCCTGCCAAAGCCCTATGAGCACGATTGACGCGCGACAGAATGTGCCAGCCTAGAGCTCGCAGCCGTCACCTGCATCAAACCGGTAGGCGACAAAATGAACCGGATCGCCATTGGAATAGTTGAGCGCGTAGACCGACTTGGACTCGGTCACGCACAGTCCCGTACCATTGGCCTGTTCGAGGACAGTGTCGCGAATCTCGGTCGCCGGCGGGATGCAATCTTCGCCAAGTCTTTCGCATTGTGTACGCGAGCTGCCCGTGCCTTCCAGATTGAACAAATAGACCACCGGGTAGTCTGCTTCATCGGTTGGTAGAGTATGCGGCGTTTCCGGCGGGTGCAGGTTTTGCGTACCGAGGGTCAGGACATATGACGGCTCGGAATACCCCACCGCAAGGATGCGCGCCGGACTTTCGCGTCCATCGTCGCAGGTTTCGCTCGGAACCCCGCAAATGTCCTGCAAGGCCGCCCGGGCGCTTTCGGTTGGTTGGACCCAAAGCTGCGCCGGAATGAAATAAGTGCGCACATGCCAGCCCAGGAACAGGCTAGCGAGGACCGCGAATAACGCGGTCAGACCGATGCGGCGTGCAGCGAATGTCGCGACCGAGAGCACGAAGACCAATCCGCCCAGCCACCACAAGTACATCGGGAAACTCAGCGCACTCGCCCATTGCGCCAGGGCGGCGTCTGCTGTCACCGTTTTGAAGTCACCCGCAGCTTCGGTCTTGATCAGTTTTGCAGCCAGCGGCGAGCTTGCAAAGATCAATAACCCGCCGCCAAAGGCATAGACCGCGAAGCTCAGCCATTTCGAGATCGGCACACGTGCGCCTTCAATCAGTTTCAGACCGGCCCAACCGCAGATCAGCCCAAACGCCGGATAGGCGGGCAGAATGTAATGACTGAGCCGGGTCGGCATCAGCTCGAAGAAGATCGTGGTCAGCACCGCCCAGGCGGCGAGGAAGCGAATGGCTTTGACCTCATCGGAAACCGGTACCGCGTCCGCCACAACCCAACGCTCGCGCCACGCGGGCTGCGTCGCGAGATACCAGAACGCGAAGATGATAAAAGCCGGATAGGCCGACGGCGTGCCATTGCCGAGCTCCCCTGGCAGGATCCAGGTCGCCAGCGCGGTCAGCGCGCCAAGCGCCGTCAGAATGAGCAGGGCGTCCGTGCCGCGTTTGCGGGCGGCGTCACTGCTGCCGCGCAAATGCTTCCAGGCGAGCGTCGCGCCTGGAATGAGCAGCAGGACTGCCGGGAAGAACCAGACCGGAATATGGCTGAGATGGTACAGTGGCCAGCCGGCATGGCCTTCTGAGGCGCCAGCAAACTTGTCCTTCAAGTCCTTGCCAACCGCGCCCTGCAGGAATGTTCCATCAGTGGCGAACTGGATGGCGATCAGCCAGGGCAGGAACATGGCGGCGGCTAGCGCCGGGCCGGGCCACCAGATCAGTGGGCGCCACCAGTCACCGCCCTTACCTTCACCGGATTTTGCCCAGACCCAGGTGCCAAACCCGGCATAGGCCGCGACCATGGGCGTTACCGGCCCCTTGATCAGCAGACCACAGCCCATAATGAACCAGAACAGCAGCGCCATCTGTTTCGGCTTGCTGGCTTTACCCATATACAGCCGCGCCAATGCGCCGATCCCCCATGTGGTCAGGAAAACCAGCACGCCGTCGGTTTTGGATATATGCGCTTCGCTGGTCAGCAACAGGGTCGCCCCGAACAAGGCCGCACCGAGAAACGCCGCCCTTCGCCCGATCAGCACGATCCCGCACCAGAATGTCGCTAGCGTCCCAAGCGCTGCGCCAAGCCAACTGGGCACGCGATACGTCCAGACATCGAGCTTGTCCTCATCGCCGAGAACGTGTGTTGCCCCGGATTGAAGCCAATGGATGCCTGCGGGTTTCTTGTTTCGATACTCGTCCTGATACCGGATGATCAGATAATCGCCGGTCTCGATATATTGCTTGGAGGCTTGCGCGAACCGGCTTTCGTCGCGATCCAGCGCGGGCAGGTTGAACACACCGGGCGCCGCAGCCGTGAAGGTGATCGCAAACAGAATGAGCCAGGCTTTCCAGCCAGACGAAAGTCGATCGAGCATATCCATGCTTGCCTCATAGCTTTTGCATTGGTCGTTGAACAGCGTCGCAATGCGCTCTAGCGTCGCCAAAAGCAAAATTGATGGGAGCGGGCATGTCCTGGTGGTTCAAGATTGATTTGTGGAAGCGCGTGATTGGCGCGCTGGTTCTGGGTCTCGCTCTCGGGCTGGGCCTGCGCCACGGCATCGGCGCGGAAGCGGCCGGAGCATTTGCTGAGAGCCGGATCGAATGGGCGGGCGATCTGTTCCTGCGCCTGATCCGAATGCTGATTGTGCCCCTGATCTTTTTCACACTGGTATCGGGCATCATCGCCATGGGCGACCCGAAACGGCTGGGCAGCCTCGGCGTGCGAACGCTGGCCACATATTTCGGCACCACCGCGATCGCGGTCACGCTTGGCCTGATCATGGCGACCATTTTCCGCCCAGGCGCGAGCCTGTCGCCAGAGACCTTTGCCGACGCTGATACCAGCCGCATGCAGTCCGTTGCCGAACGCGCTTCTGAAGCGGGTGGCATTGTCGATCGTCTCCTCAACATCGTGCCGACCAACCCGGTCGAGGCACTCGCCACCGGCAATATCCTGCAGATCATTTTCTTTGCGATCATGTTCGGCGTCGGCATCCTGATGGCTGGCAAAGTCGCTGCGCCGGTTGCAAAATGGTTCGACGGCGCCTCGGACGCGATGATGAAAGTCACCATCATTGTCATGGAGACCGCCCCGATCGGCGTGTTCGCCCTGATGGCCACGGTCATGGCCAAGCAGGGGCTCGGCGTCCTGCAAAGCCTGGGCACGCTGGCCATCGCGCTCTATCTTGCCTGCGCGATCCATATCGTCCTCACTTATGGCGGGATCATTGTGAAAGGCATCCTGCGTCTGCCCTTCATCCCATTCCTGCGCGGGATTACCGACGCCCAGGCTGTGGCCTACTCAACCGCCAGTTCGTCCGCCACTCTGCCGGTCACGATCACCTGCGCGGAAGAAAATCTCGGCGTCGACAAAGCCGTGGCGGGCTCAGTCCTGCCGCTCGGTGCGACGATCAATATGGACGGGACTGCGATCTATATCGGCATGGTGGCGCTATTCGGAGCGCAGGCCATGGGCATTGAGGTCAGCCTGTCCCAATATTTCCTGATCGCCCTGATGGCGACCCTGGTCTCGATTGGCGCTGCCGGCATTCCGAGTGCGGGTCTTTTCCTGTCTGGCCTCGCCCTCGCCCAAGTCGGTATTCCCGAAGAACAGGCCTTCCTGATCATCGGCTTCATCCTGCCCTTTGACCGACTACTGGATATGATGCGGACGCTTACCAATGTCACCGGCGATGCCGCGGTTGCGACCGCCGTGGCGAAATGGGAAGGCGAACTGGACGAAGAGGTCTTCCGCGC
>SPJK01048378.1_pt1 | contig 20765 bp, 20 predicted proteins | sample 3741771 | NCBI WGS metagenome assembly SPJK01 (sample SAMN10925997, study PRJNA522277) | cold seep metagenome | isolation source: Elba SIP-enriched marine methane seep metagenome, extraction at timepoint T2 | place: Italy: coast of Elba, Mediterranean Sea
AAATCGACAATGTGAAGAACAGGGTCAACGGAACTCGTGTGATCTTGTGCCAGTTGCGCCGGGCGGAGGGTTGGAACGGTCCAACCAACCTTTTTCCCAGCCTCTGCCAGCTCCTCGGAATTCGTCGTGAGTAAGACCGGACAGTTCAGTTTCGCGTCCGAGACACAAGCGCTTGTCCATTCAATAAGGGTGCGCCCGCCCAAGGTCTTCAAGTGTTTACCGGGCAGTCGCTTAGATCCGCCGCGCATGGGTATCACGACCACCATGGAAGCATCTTGCTTTGAATTCTCTTCCATCGTCACAAGACAGCCTTACCCGGAGTATTCACGCGACTGAGTTTACTCGAACCCTACGATACCTGATGACGTAGCTGCCATTCGGAGCCGACGCGTTTCCAGATATGCGGGGACCGGAACTGGTCGACGATTTCGAAGAACTCATCCTTTTCCATATTAAGATAGGTGAGAAACTCATCTAAATATTTCGTCGGTACTTCCTGATCATAACGGTGAACCAAAGCGACGGCTTCCTCACGATCAATGTGACGGTTTCGGATCTCTTGCGAGGCGTCATATGTCGTGCGTCCGATGCCGAACTTAATCAACGTCGTCCAGTAGTGATAAGGATCGGATTTGTCATCGATACCGCTGTATTTGGAATAAGTGCCCTCGGTGCGCTCGGTATTCGCTTCAAAACCACAATGTTCCACAGAGTAGTAATAGTTCTCTTGCGGGGTCCAGGGCAGATAATAGCCTAGATACTGAACATCGACGCCTATGCGCCGCAAATCATCGACAGGGGCGGGGAGATAGGGGTCGATTGCGCCCAAAGAAATTCCGTGTTCCGGCAGTTCCGGATAGGGGACGCCGCCGAAATAAAGATTCTCGACCGCGGCATCCGCTTCTGCGAAATAGGCTTCATCCCGACGGGCCGTTTTGTTGTCGTCCGACGGATTGCCGTATTCGGCTTCATTCTCGCCATAAAACACCAGAGGCAGATTAAATTGCGCTGCCATTTTCGGCGCGAAGTTCTTCTGGCCTAAAATAAACGGTTGGAACGGGTGCAGAAGATTACGGAAAGCAAGTTGAGTAAGCTTGCGGTGAACTTCACCATTTGGCGTAAAGAGATAGTTATCGAAACCGCCTATATGCACCCAGTTTTGAAAGTTTCTCCAACCAACATCGGTGTATAGGTGCGGAGACCAGGTGATCGTAAGCGGGTGCATGTCAAAGCGGGTTTTCAGGACATGCGATGCATAGATCGAATCTTTTCCGCCTGATCCCGGCACCAGACAGTCATGCGATCCGTTCCGCGACCGGAATTTATCACATAGGACTTTGAGCTGTTGCTCGCGTTCTTCCCAATCGATCTCGGATCGCTTCTTCTCTGCATAGTGGCAGGCGTCGCAAATCCCGTCGTCGTCAAACCCAATCGTCGTTTTCCGGCTTTCCTTGTTATGCTTGAACTCGATAGCCGATGCGGGGCGTTGATTGGAGATAACGCAAAGCTTACAGAACTTAACTTCTGCAGGAAGACCGTATTTTACTTCTAACGGACCATCCTCTGGATCAATAAGGTAGGTCGTTCCATTTTTTTCCACGACATTCGACATCTGCTTAGTCTCTTTTCCTCGCCTTTTAGACGCTCAGGTTTTGGTAACGAAACGACGGAGAAGCCGAAGCCCTGTTTCCCCACTTTTTTCGGGATGAAACTGAACGCCTGCAACATTGTCCTTCGATACGGACACGACCACATCGGTATTGTTGAATGAGATCGTTCCAGCAATGTTGGATTTTGATTCCGGTACCAGCGCAAAGGAATGGACGAAGTAGAAGTAGGCGTCCGGATCGTCAAGCCCGATGGCATCCGCAGCAAGGCCTGGCGTAACGGTACGCCAACCAACATTCGGTATTCGTTCCACACCTTCAGGTATGCGCCGGACTGTTCCCGGGATGACATCCAATCCTTTATGGCGCCCGAATTCTTCGCCCCATGTTGCGAGCATCTGCATGCCTACGCAAATGCCGAGGATTGGCGTGCCCTTTTTTACTGCATCCAAAATGGGCTCTTCAAAGCCACGTTCTTTGAACTCTCGGACAGCATCCCCGAATGCACCAACACCGGGAAGAAGAATTCGGTCCGCCTTTGTGACATCGTCCGGCTCGGTAGCCATTGTGACTTCCGCCCCAACACTGAGCAGCGCTTGTCGCAAGCTGAAAAGGTTACCACGCCCATAGTCGATGATTGTAATCATTGGCGTACTGGAATCCCTGCTTCTGAAAGCATTTTCTTCAGTTCCACAACGGAGCAAATACCGTAATGAAAGATCGATGCGCAACATACGGCTTCGCATCCAGTTGCTGTGATTAAGTCGATGACATCGCCCGGTTTGCCGGCCCCGCCACTCGCAATGACAGGAATTGAGACGGCATCATGAACCGCGCCGACCAGTTCAATGTCGAAGCCTTTCTTCGTGCCCTCACAATCGACTGACGTTAGAAGAACCTCGCCAGCGCCCAGGTCCTCGGCTTCGCGAACCCAATCCAAGACATCGCGGCCGGTCTTTTCCCGACCGTTGTTGGTCAGAACCTCCCACTGATTTGGGCCACGGCGCTTTGCTTCAATGGAAAGCACGATGCACTGGGAGCCGAAGCTTCTGGACGCTTCTCGCAGAAATTCCGGGCGCTCGGTCGCCAAGGTGTTGATCGCGACTTTGTCGGCGCCACTGCGCAGCGCCGTCACAATATCGGCCTCGGTCCGGATGCCGCCCCCGACTGACAGCGGAACGAATATCTCCTGCGCCGCTTCTTCGACCACGTTCAGAATACTGTTTCGACCGTATAAGGAGGCAACGACGTCCATATAGACGATTTCGTCCGCAGTGCCCTTATAGTACTCATGGGCCATCTGACCGGGATTGCCCACAACTCTCAGGCCCTCCAGATGTATGCCCTTGATAACATTCGGCCCTTTGATGTCGAGCCGTGAGATTACCCTGACAGGCATCATGGTTTTGCGTGCTCCACACTGTTTGACGAAGAAATACCGTGTTTGGTGATCATATCTCTAAAGCATACATCCCCGTCCAGTGTTTCCCTGGGTGAGAGGTTAACTATTTGAGAAATACGCGCAGCTTGAACCGACGTACTTGAGAATAGATTGAGATCAAAATAGTCAAACTCTTTCATATAAAACGAGCAGGCAGAAATAGCTGCCATAAGCCTTTTTGCTTCATAGGTGATGGTTTCAGCATCATGCTGCCCATCAATCGCTCTTCGCAGATATGTCGGCAGTTTCAACTCATCCTTAATCACTGATACGCTGGGAAGAAAATTGTAGATTTTGCGATTAATCTGCGTTGATAGAAGAACTCTGGTTAAACACCACGCAAAGCAGTTTCTGGTATTCTAAACGAACCCTCTCGCCAGTCTAAGAGACTCGTATTCGCCGTTTCGTCGTTTTGTACAGTTGCTCAATCAAATAACCTTTCCATACCTCTCAGATTTCTTTGTTTTACGCTTAGCGTTGAATAACTCTGTTAAAGGAGGAATTGGGTTCGGGCCGTATTCCGTTAAATTGGGCCCGCCTCTAGAAATTCATATGCGGAACGCCAGCAAAGAATGAACAGGATGCCTTAAAATCACAAACGATAGCTTTCGAGGCGTGTTTGCACAGAGTGAAAATATGTAGTGACAAAACCAATGTTGTGGGAGCTTTTGTGGAAAGCACATTAATTCGTGTCGTCAGGGTTCTAATACGAAAACACTGTTCGGAATTGTTCAAGGCCTTGATCTATAATGGAAACCTCATCTTCACTGAGAATGAAAGGTCTCTCTGAAGGGGGGCGTTGCGTACCTGCATGCTCAATAAAGCTAGAGTTGCTTGTCCATTCGCGTCCCAGCATCGATGGAATGAGCAATGATTCAGAAAAAGGGATGTTTAAAAACTGTGCCACTTTCGACATTTCTTGTTTCTTCCCACTTACAATATCTTCATACCGCAATACAAAAACTCTATTCCGCATCTCGGCGGATAGGTTTGCGATATAGCTCGCCAGCTCGTTCATTTCCCTTATTGTCTCGAGAAGCGTCGGCCAGGTGAGAAGCTTATACCCGCCCTTTTCTCGGTAACGCTTGATGCTGTTAAGAGTGTTAATAGGGTTTCTGACAATTACAATGCCGTATGAATTTGGCAGGTGCTCCAATGCTCCAAATACTGATCTTCCGAAATCCGCAGCTTTCGCGCAAAAAAAGCGACGTTTCCTCTGCCCCATCGCCAATACATACGCCGAAACGAGCACAGACCAAACATCGGCGATACTCTCGCACGATTTCAGTGCATTGAGCTCTCTCAGAAAAATCTCCTGTGACCAGGGAACGGCGAGGTCGGGAAAATCAACCAGAGGCTTTGAGAAATCTGGCATAATCCAACGATTTTCCAACCCCCGTAGAAAATAGTCGATGTTGCTTTTGGATGCTTTTACCAACAAAGGTAGGTCACCGGTTTTGCCAAGCTTATAGATGTGCTCGAGAAAAAACGCTTCATCGGGGAGCCAGTTTAATTCAGGATGCCCGTCAAGCATCGCTGAAAACATAGTCGTTCCCGATCTTGGCGGGCCGGAAATTATAATCGTAGACGTGGAATCAGACATCATACCCACACATTAATTTCTTGCGCTCGGGACAGTTTCTTGAACATCCGGTCAAGCGACTTCGTCCATAGAGAAGCCAAGTTCGGGAGCGCTAAACGAAAAACGGTGATTTCTTTTAAGAATACGATCCTGGGCATGGCGATCGAATGAGCCTTTGGTTGGAAGACCACTTGATCGCCCATGACTATGGATAGACATACCACGCGAGACCGGCTGCGAAGAAATCTCTGATCGATCCAGTTCCGGCATTAATGCTGCTCGGGTATTTTCACATCTCTGGTATTTTTACGGCACGGAACCGATAGACGTTTGCACAGTGTAATTTTTCCATGCTACGTAATTTTTCCATGCTACCGCAGGCCGGGTGGATCGATGCCCAACCGATTTCGATGTCTATTTGGTCGTTGGAGTGTTGTCAATGTGCATAGTGACGTGAAGCGAAGTGATGATGATTGAACGACTTTGGCTTGGGACCGTACAGTTGGGAATGAGGTACGGGCTGGCTACCGAGCCCATGTCTGTCGCCGAATCCGAAAGAATTTTGGATCGGGCCTGGGAACTGGGAATTCGAAAGTTTGATACCGCCCGCATTTATGGTGACTCTGAAGCAAGGATCGGCGCCTGGTTGACCCGATCGGGGCACAAGCCGGCCATCGCGAGCAAAATCCCGGATATCTCAAATATTCCAGATGTTGATGTGGCAAAAACCGTCACTTCAGCTGTCGATGCATCCCGGTCTGCGCTGGGACTGGATTCACTAGATTATGTTCTTTGCCATAACAGCGCTGATTTCTGTCGGGAGGCTGTGCGGGATGCATTACTGAGTGAACGCGTTGATGGGCGGATTGGTTCGATTGGCGTTTCGGGATACAGCCCGGCGGATGTCGAAAATGCCATTGCGGCTTCTGAACATTGCCAGATTGCACAACTGCCTGCGAGCGTAGTGGACAGGCGATTGCTGGATTCGAAACTTTGTGAAGATCCGCGCCGACGCGTGAAATACGTTGTAAGAAGTTTGTTCCTTCAAGGAATGCTTCTCCTCAACCGGGAACGGTTGCCCGCCCAATTCTCTGCGCTGGGTGACATTGTTGATGCGCTGCACGGTGCTGCGAAAAGCCTTGGCTTGCCTGTTTCGTCTCTCGTAATTGCACAGGTCTTGCAATCACTGCGGAAAGTGGACGCGGTGGTCGGCGTGTTGAGCTGCGATCAATTGGACGAATTTACTATGATTTCAGCTGCCTATTCCAAAGTTGTACATTGTGGTGAGGATGTTGAGCATGTTGTTTCTCAATTCTTGGCTGGGCCGGATAGAGCATTGATAGACCCAAGGTCATGGGCGAGGTCGACTGGTTAGCCGGATTCAACTTTGTGGGGCCGCTTCATGGACAATATCTTCATCGAGTGACTCTGTCGTCTAATGTAGTATGAGGCCGCGTAACTGTATAAGCTGAGAAACGGCTTCAAGGCCGAAGGGGTTATCGGTTACTGGATTGTGTAAAAAACATTCCGAGCAACCCCATTAGGCGTATGGCGGTCTGATGCTGGCGGAAGTTTACGGTGATAACGGGCCTGTGGAGATGATGGAAAAGTCTACAAATTTGTCTGCTACCCCACAGCCTCAACAACGGCAGCACAGTATGATTAGTGGGTTCTTGGCGGCGTTGATTGATTAGGGTCTAAAAATACACTAGCACTAAATCAAGGTCTGTCTTGGCGCGTCGACATCGGTGGCCGAGGGGACGTGTCGGAACAGGCGTATCGGGAAGGCAGCAATGATCTTTAAAATCGGTGACCGCGTTATTGGACCTGATAACCCTCCGTTCGTTATTGCCGAGGTCGGCATCAATCACGAAGGGGATATCGGGAAGGCTCTGCAAATGGTCGATGCTGCAGCGGCAGCGGGCGCCGAAGTGGTGAAGTTCCAATGTCACATCACTGATAAGGAGATGGTGCCGACGGATATGACACCCGGGGAAATTTCATCCGAAAAGCTCTGGGACATCATCAAGCGATGCGAGTTGAGCGAGGATGAGGAGCGGCGCGTACAATCCTATTGTACTGAAAAAGGTCTTATCTATCTTTCAACACCGTTTTCTCGTGAGGCCGCCGATCGGCTGGACGATATGGGTGTGCCTGCTTTCAAGATTGGTTCCGGCGAGTGCAATAACGTGCCCCTGCTTAAGCATGTTGCCTCAATGGGTAAGCCCATCATTTTGTCGACCGGTATGAATTATATTCCAGCGATCGCCAAATCGGTGGCTGCGATACAGGAATACGATGTTCCGTTGGCCCTGCTTCATTGCACCAGTATGTATCCGACGCCGTATGAAAAGGTTCGACTGGGCGGTATTAACGATCTTCTAGATAATTTCCCGGGTCTTCTGGTCGGTCTCTCGGACCATTCTATGAATATCTGGACATGCCTGGGTGCGGTCGCTCTTGGTGCATCGATCTTGGAAAAGCACTTCACTATATCCCGTGAATGGGCCGGTCCCGACACGGGCATTTCAATTGAACCTGACGAATTGAGAGACCTCATTGATGGCAGTCGCGCTGTCTGGCAGGCGCGTGGCGGTGCCAAGACCATTCTGCCAGAGGAGCAGCCCGTCATTGATTTCGCTTACGCGACAGTTGTCTCAATTGCACCGATAAAGGCGGGTGACGCCCTGAGCCGTGAAAATATCTGGGTCAAACGCCCGGGCACGGGGCCGATTGGCGCGGAGCATTTCGAAAGCCTTTTGGGTGCTACTGTGACGGAAGATGTGCCGGCCGACGTACATTTGCGCCCGGAACAAATCGCTGGATTCAATGTCGATTAACGAATCGCGCTTTGTTGTTACCGGCGCATCCGGGTTTTTGGGCTCCGCGATTACCGCATATTGCGCGTCACATGGGATTGCTTGTCGCGCCGTCTCTCTAAGGCGAATACCCGCCGGTAGTCTTGAGCCCGATGGAGACGAAATCCTGCTTCATGTCGGTGAGCCGTCTGTTGAGGCGGAGAGGGACCCGAGCTTGGATGCAGCCTGCGCGGCCTTGGCGGAAATGCCATGGCGGGGGATGGTGTATTGCTCCACAGCCTTGGTCTATGGCGATAGCGGTAAAGATCCCCGTGACCCTGACCATGATCAACCGAACCCCCCAAATGACTACGCCCGAACAAAATTGGCCCGCGAAGAGATTTTCGCCACCAAAGGCGGGACCATTGCGCGATTGGCCAATTTGTTCGGACCGGGCATGTCTGAGCGTTCGGTATTGTCCGACATATTCCGAACAGTGCGGGATACCGGCTATGTACAGGTTCGGGATTTAGAGCCGGTGCGCGATTATCTGTGGGTAGACGATGCCGCTGCCGGTGTCTTGATGCTCGGAAACGCACTGGTCCCGGGGCGGTTTAACCTTGGCACGGGGGCGGGAGAATCCGTGCGTGATCTTGCACGAACCGTGCTGACGGCTTTCGGACTCGATGAAGATCGTATATGTCCTTCCTCAAATCCGTCAGGGCGGTATTCCCGGTTGATCCTCGATCCTCAAAAGACAACAGAATTGACTGGTTGGCGCCCTGAAACATCCCTTGCCGAGGGAATAGAAAGAATGGCCGCATGCGGGCCGGAGGTTAATTGATGAACCGACGCAAGATAGCTGTGTTTACTGGAAATCGCGCCGAATACGGCCTTCAGTTTCCAATCCTCAGGGCTTTGGCCGCGCATCCGGAGATTGATCACAAGCTCATCGTTTCGGGCGCGCATCTCGATCCAAATTTCGGGGCAACTCGGATGGAGATCGAGCGTGACGGATTTTCGATCGATGGTGAAGTGCAGATCGATCTGGCGACTGACACGCTTTATGCAACGGCCCGGGCAATCGGAACCGGCACGATTTCAATGGCGGAAGAACTGGATCGTATTCGACCCGACCTCCTTGTTGTCTACGCCGACCGGTTCGAAGGCTTTGCTGCGATGATCGCCGGCTCTCAAATGGGGATTCCGACCGCGCATATCGAAGGCGGGGATGTCACGGAAGGTGGGGCGCTCGACGATATGGTTCGTCATGCGATGACAAAGCTTGCCCATCTTCATTTCACGACAAACGAAGATGCAGCCCGTCGAATTCGGGCCATGGGTGAAGAGGACTGGCGAGTTTTCAACGTTGGCTTCCCGTCGATTGACCTGATCACAGATGGGAATTTTGCGACAGCTGATGAGTTGGCGGGCCAGTATGGTATCGATCCGGCTCAACCGCTCGTTTTGTTCACGCAGCACTCTGTTACAACACAGTTTGAGGCGGCAGAAGCGCAGCTTGCGCCATCTCTGGAAGCCATTGAGAAACTGGCCTCCGAAGGGGTCATGTGCCTACTGACCTATCCGAATAACGATGCTGGCGGTCGACGCATTATCAGCACGTTGGAAGCGTTCGCCGAGCGCGGTTTGGCGAATGTGCAGCTGCATAAAAGCCTTGGGCGCTACAACTACCATGGCGTTCTAAACCTATGTGGCAGAGGCGGCGTTGGTGCCTGCGTCGGAAATTCATCAAGTGGCATCAAGGAAACCCCGGCCTTTGGCTGCCCAACGGTTGATGTCGGCTCCCGGCAGGCAGGTCGCTTGTCGGCGGAGAATGTTGTCCGGGCTGACTACGATGCGGCCCAAGTATATGATGCAATTAGTAAATGCCTTTACGATGCAGACTTCCGCAAACGCTCGGCTGATTGTGACAATCCTTATGGGAGTGGGGGTACAGGTATGAAGGTTGCGAAGATTCTGAGCAGCATAGAACTCTCTCCTGATCTGATCCGCAAACGGACGACCATCTAATACATGCTTGAGAAAAACAAACCAGACAGGAAACCGATGTTCTGGAAGAATTCCCGGGCCAGTGATGATTTCTTTTGGGGGCTTATTCTGGTCAGCTCAGTTGTCATGTTGCCGTTCCATTTTGGCTATGCACTTGAGGTGAATTTCAGCATTCTCGATTTGGTCGTGCCAACCTTGGCGGTTTTTTGTGTTGCAATGCATGGGTTTCCACAGCGTTTCCGGAAGACGCTTGTCGTTGTGGCTATCCTGTCGGGTGGCATGATACTGCAAACATGGCTTGTCGATAGCGTTAGTCAGGATTTTGAACGGCGCTGGGCGGTGCGGGAGCTTGCGAGAGGCATAGCGATTATTCTGACCTACTGTCTAACCATTCTGCTTTTGCGGCAATGGCACGTCACGCTGCCCAGTCGCCGTAGCATTTTGATTGGATTGGCAGTGGCATTGATGGTGTTGCTGATTCAACACTCCGCCGAGAAAATCAATTTGGGACTTTCATTTATCGTACCCCGCACCACGATTATCGCGAGCGCGTATGGCTTGATTTTCCTTCTATCCATCCAAACAGACTGGCGATCAAGAAGTGCTGATTTTTGTTTGATGATCGGTGTGACGGCGCTAACTGCGATGCTTAGTCTTATCGCTCTCAGCAAGCTTGGTATGGGGATTGGTGGCCTCATACTGCTCGTGCTCTTATGCGGCTTTTTCGGATCGAATCCGAATCTTATCAGGCATAAGAAGTTCGGCCTTTATGCCGCGTTGACCGTCGTGCTCTTTATCGTGACTCTTGCGGTTACGTTGAGTGCTGTTGACCTGCAGCGGCTCCACGGGTTTGGTAGGTCCATGCATGTTAGACTGGAGTTATGGTCGTTTTCAGTTGCCGGATTTCTAGAGAATTATGGCCTTGGCATCGGTTTGGGTCAGTTCGGAAACTACTTTGCAGTCGACGAGACATTGCGCCTGGAACGGCATTTCTTTCCCCATAACACGTTTTTGAGCTTCGCAACGGCAGGCGGTGTTTTTGGTGTGCTGGTTTTTGGCGCGCTGTTACGGCTTGTCGCCAAAGCCATGCAAGGCTTCGGATTGTCTGAGTTGCCAATTGCGCTTGCTATACTTGCGCCACTCGTGACGTTCCACGACATACACGGCGTCAGAACATTTATAGTTCTTGTTGCGCTCGGCGTCTATTTGCGTGAGCAACAGTCGATTGCGCCGGATATAGGTCGAGAATAGCGACCCTTTGCATGATCCATGGTGTTCTTGCGGCGCCACCTATGCCAAAAAATTCCGGAAAATGCCTCTGTCGAGTCGGGTCCTATTTCTTTGCGCGCGATTGCTTTGCTTTTAAACTGGCTTCCAGTTCTGTGATCCGGATCTCAAGCTTTTCCTGCTCTTCACGGGCTTTCTGGGCAACAGCCTTGACCGCTTCGAACTCATCGCGGGGAACCAGGTCCATATCGGCGATCAGGCGTTCCAGGCGTTGCCGGACGATCCCTTCAATCTCGGATCTCATGCCGCTCATCGCGCCGGCGGCGCCATTGGCGACACGGGCGATGTCGTCGAAGAATTTTCCAGTGGTTTGCATGGGCTCGCTCCCGACTATCGGCGTTTAACTACCCAAGGATATAGGCGCAGTCCGAACTGCAATAAAGGGCTTAATCGTCGCGGCCCACGGCGTGACACAGCATGACATAAAGTTTTCCAACATCGGCTGTCATGAAGGTTGCGTGCAGAAGGTTCTCTGGATCTGCCGTTTCAGCCTCACCAAGCAACCGGTCGAACTGGGCGATATAGCGGTTCACATAGCTGCGGGCGTCACCGTCATTTTTGACCTTATCGGTGACTTTCTTGATCAGCGGTCCTTGCTTTGCACGCAGCAAGGTGCGGGTAAAGACTGTCCGGTCACCCTTCACATAGCGGCGCCAATCCGCTTCCGCGACTTCGCCTTGCAGGATGCGGGTTAGGTCGATGGAGAGTGAATTCAAATCTTCGACGATGAACCGTGCGGTTTTCAGGAAGAGATCGCGCTTCGCATCGTCTTCCTTCTCAGCCAGGCGTTTGACCTGTTCGGCGGCGCCTGCCGACGCATGGGTTAGTCGGGTGATCTGATCTTCGAAGATTTCGGAGGCGGCGCCACCCTTGGCAGCTGCGCGGTCGACGGCAGCCATCAGACGTTCCGCGCTGTCTGCGGTTGTCGAGACGGCTTCTTCCAGGCTGCCCTTGGTCAGGCCCGCTGTCCGCTCCAACGCAGCAATCTGCTCAGCCAATGTGCTGCCGACCAGGTTCAGCTGTTGGTTGGCAAGCTCCCCAGCTGCGGCGACATCGCCGGATTGCGTGCGCATTAACTCGATCAAGCCCTTCATCCGATCGCCTGCAGCTTCGGAGCGCGCTTCCAGCCCCTTCATTTCCGTTTCGAAGGCCTCAACACTCATCTTCATGGACTCGACGGCGACGTCGGTTGCCATTGCCAGGGTCTCTGCCTGTTTACGCAGCCCTTCCTGATTATCGCCCGCCTGCAGACCGGCTTGAACAGAGGCTGTGGTCAGCCGCTCCGCTTCCTCGCCGAAGGATTCGCTGGCTGTCTTGAGCTCCGCCAGGACTTCTCTCAGGGCCCGGCGGACATCGCCGACTTCGTTCCGGAAAGCGCCCCCCGCTTCTGACAGATAGTGGGAGACCGCTTCTGCTGCTCCCGTCAGATCGGCGACCTGACGGTTGAGGGCGGCATCAATCTCCTGCCCGCGAGCGGCGGTCTCTGCAGAGGCTGCGGTCAGCGCTTCCGTGCGCTGGTCAAGGGAGCGGTCAACCGTCTCAGCATGTTGTGTAAGCTCGGTCGCGAGTGCGCCCAGCGCTGTCGTGTCGTTGCGTAAGGATTCCCGGATGCGCGCGGCCTGTTGGCCCGTGCGCCGCCCGGCATCTGCAAGCTCAATCGTCTGGTTGCGCAACCCTTCGCGGATCCCTTGGACCTGCAGCCCGGCAGCCTCGGCCGCTTCGCGCAACGCTTCGGAGTTCTTTTGCAGAATTGTTCCTACCATCTTGCCCTGATCCGCTGTCCAATTCGCGGCTTCGCGCAGGCCGAGACTTTGCTGTTTCAGCATTTCGATCAGGCCCCGTGTCTGAGCGATGGCGGGGTCAAAGGTCTCGGTGATCGTTTCGCTACCTTCCGACATGGTCTGTTTGACTGTCGCAAGGCGCGAGGCGAGCAGAGCCTCAATCTCTTTTGCTTGCCGGGTCGCATTCTCAGATGCGTGATCCAATTCAGCAGCTTGCTGGCGCAGGCTTGCCCGCAGGGTTTCCGCCCGGGCGCCAGCCAGATCGCTTGCCTTTGCGATTTCGCTCGCCTGTTCGCGCAGGGAGTCGCCCATGGAACGGACTTTCTCCACCGCATGATCGGAGATTGCGGCAAGCCCCTCTCTTTGTCGGTCGGCGGTCGTTTCTATCGCTTCCGCCTGCTCAGAAAGGCGCTGTGTCAGATCTGCCAGTGATGCGATTTGCTGTTCGACCTGGGCACGGACTGCACCGGAATGGGTGGCAACTGTATCGGCGGTACCATTAAGATCGCGCGCCTGTTGCGCCAAGGCCGCATTGATTTCCGAAACGCGGTTCTCTGCAGCGCTGAGGGCCGTTTCCAACCCTTGCGCGGTTGCCTCCCCGGCAGCATCGAGGCTCCCTCTGAAGCGCCCCGCATGCCCCTCCGCCTGATGGCCGAGACCATCCAGCTTCTCCGACATTTCAGCAACGGCCCGTTCGGTTTCCGATTGCAGCTGGCCAAGGGTTTCCGCGACCTTTGAACCAATGCTCTCCCCCTGTTTGGTCAGGACACCGGATAGTAGCGCGATGCGTTCTTCGCTTTTTTCCGTAAAGACCGACAACGCATTGCGTTGACCATCAAAGCTTTCCTTAAGGCGCTCGGAGACCCGATTGACCGTGTTCTTTAACTCCTGACTGACCGTCGCGGCAGAATCTTTGGCGTGTTCGCCGGCAGTCACGATATCCGCAACACTGGCATCCAGCATTTCCCGGACATCCGTGGCGCGCGAGCCCGCCATTTGCGTCGCTTCTTCGAGCTGGTTCGAGTAGTCGTTGAAGAGTGATCCCAGACCATGCGCCTCTTCCGCTGCTTTCTCGGACGCTGCGCGCAGATCCGCAGTTTGCATCTTCATGGCGGCCCCGGCGGTTTCAGAATTCTCCAAGGCCGTGCGGGCGGCGGTGACCAGTTCTTGTGTCTGTTGTTCGACGTTATCGGCAATCGTGCGGCGTTGGATTTCAAGTTTCTCACTGACGTCGGATAGTTTCTCTGTCTGTTTTGACAGGCTTGCCTCAAGGGTTTGGGCGCGACGCTCGGTGATATCGGATAGACCTGTCAGGGTCTCCAATCGTTCGCCAAGACGGGATTCCAGGTCGGCTAGATTGGCACTTGCAGTCTCGCTGGTGCGGTTAAGTTCGTCGGCCTGCCGCCGCAAGGCATCGGCGACGATCTGCAGACGTCCTTCCTGCTCTTCCGCCGGGTAGGATAGGAGGGCCAATTGATGGCGTAAGGCATCCGTGTGCAGGCGCACATCCTGGGCACGGCGAATGTAAAGCGCCAGCAGCCAGACCAGGATGACTGGAAAAAGAAGGCCGGCGATCAGGACAGCAACTTCATGAGGGAGAAGCTGTTCCACCAGCAACAGCCCGCCCATATTGTCCAAATAGCCGAGTGCTGCTCCCAACCAAGTGAGGCTAACGATCACCGCAATGGCTGTCGCAACTTGGCCCCAGCGATTGGCACGCCGTTGTGCGCGGATCGCCTCATCCGGTATGGAATGAGGTTGCCCAGGGCCGATTATGGGAAAGGCTTTGATCTTGGCACTCATGGCGGCCGTCTCCATTCCGCCTGAAATCTCACTGAGGATTTATGCGGCGTCCATTTACTGGTCAGGTGATAGCCAACCAACCTACATTGATTCCATCCATCGCAAAGCTGAAACTACCGGAAAACAGCGTCTTTTTTGAGTGGTTGGCGGGTATTCGGGGGTGATCTGTAAAGATTGTCACAATGAACATTGATGGCGCCGCCGGGGGGCGGTAATTGTGGGTCAGGGATGGCACTTCGGTAGAAGGAATGACGATGCAGCGACACGACCGGTTTCCAACTTTGCACATCGTCGATCATCCCCTGGTTCAGCATAAGCTTACTTGGATGCGCCGGAAGGAGACGGAGACTTCGCTCTTTCGTCAATTGCTGCGCGAGATTTCAATGCTGATGGGGTACGAAATCACCCGGCATGTCCCGCTCACCAATCGCAAGATTGAGACACCGCTGGGGGGCATGAAGGCACCTGTGCTCGCCGGGCGGAAGCCGGCAATCGTCCCAATCTTGCGCGCTGGTCTTGGGATGGCGGATGGATTGATCGAATTGATGCCCTCCGCGCGGGTTGGCCATATTGGCCTTTATCGGGATGAGGAAACCAAACGCCCGAAAGAGTATTTCGTAAAGCTGCCGGAACCGGAAGGGCGCCTTTTCATCCTTTGTGATCCGATGCTGGCAACGGGGCATTCTGCGGCTTATGCCGTTGATGTGCTGACAAAAAACGGGATTGAGGAACAGAATATCCGTTTCCTTTCGCTTGTCGCCGCGCCGGAAGGGGTCGCGGTTCTGGCGGATCGCCATCCTGATGTCGCGATTTATACCGCATCCCTGGATGAAAAACTGGACGAGAACGCCTATATCGTTCCTGGCCTGGGCGATGCCGGCGACCGGTTGTTCGGCACGCGCTAAGCTTCAATTCATTTTGCTGTCCGATCCTTCGCGGCGGCCTCTATCAAGGAAGTACAATGTTCTGGAAGACCGACGAACCGCATGGCTTGCCACGCAATCCGTTCAAAAGCTGCGTTGTCCCGCGCCCGATTGGTTGGATATCGACAGTGGCTGCAGATGGAACGGTCAATCTGGCACCCTATAGCTTCTTCAACGCGATCACGGGCGAACCGCCGATGGTGATGTTCTCCTCCGGCGGGCGCAATGCGGATGTGCAGAAGGATTCAATCTCCAATGCTGAAGCGACGGGCGAGTTTGTTTGCTCTATCGTTTCCTGGGATCTGAAGGAGGCGATGAATCAGTCGAGTGCCGGCGTCCCGGCAGAGATTGATGAATACCAACTGTCAGGACTGGAAACCGAAGCATCGATATTGGTGAAGCCGCCGCGTGTTAAAGCATCTCCCATCCATCTGGAATGCACCCATTGGAAGACAGTATCCCTGCCGCCGGACAATAGCGGCCGCGCCAACGACATGTGCATTGGCATGGTGATCGGTGTCTATATCGACGACAGTGTTTTGAAGGATGGCATTGTTGATATTCCGGCGATCCGCCCTGTCGCGCGTTTGGGCTATATGGATTATGCGTCTGTCGACGAAGTCTTCACGATGGACCGCCCAGAATAACGCGGCTTACGCTTTCGAGGACACCGCTTGGATTGCAGCCGGAAGATGGGTGCCTTCATCACGCAATGATGTAGGGAGGGCGCCGATCCCGGGATAGGGCGTATTCTCGAACAAGATCGTTGGTTGCCCTGCGCTCATGCCGACGGGATCCTGCTCATTGATGCATTTTTTCGAGGTCGTTGCGCAACCCGGCCTCTCCCCCTAAGTCGGCGACATCCGATTTGGCGGCATCGCCGATAATCTCCAGCAGATCGGATTCCGGAGACGCTAGGGCGACAGCCACAGCGGCTAGTGCGGCAGACCGGGCAGGCGGGTATTCCATGCGGTTGGCAGCTCTGATGGCGAGATCGGTTTCTCCGATTCGGGCGGCGGCTGCGGCAACCCGGGTCAGGGCGCGAAAGCGCGGCGTCAGGAAGCTGCCATCGGGCGCACGCCGGATATCTGCTTCATCCGAGGGTTCCTCAATACGGGCTGCGGTGTCAAAAGAAGACAGAATGTCACCAGTCGCGATTTGGGCGAGAGAGATATCCTGCAGGGCTTCGTCAAATCCCGGCTCGTCCTTGTTTTCGAATGCGGTGCGATAGGCGGCGCTGATTGATTTCCGAGCCTTGGCCCCCAGGCCCCGCCTGGCTTCGGCAATGGCGACCCGGACGAGGGCACGTACTTGATCCGCATCGCCTGGAATTCCATCCACCAAATCCCGGGCACGGGTGAAAATCGCGTCGTCGGCATAGGGTTGGCCAAAATCAATTTGGGCATCCAACACTAAATCTATGGCATCGGGCAGAAATTCGGGCAGTGGCTCAAACCCGGTCGCTTCCAAGGCGCGGGCAAGAAGGGCGCTGGCCTCGTCTTTTTCCCCTTTCCCGCCAAGATTCATGGCCACTTTCGCAAATAATTCGGCCCGCATACCGGTGAAGGGAATGAATTCCGTTAACCTTTGGGTTTCCTCGAATTTGCCTTCTGAAACCAATTGTCGACCCATGCCAAGAAGCGCGCGAGCCTGACGCCGACGATCCTTTATAAGACCTGCGGTGCTAAAGGCATCTCGTAACCGGCCAACCCTGGTCTGTTCGACGATGAGATGCGCATAAGCTCTGTCGCGATTCTCGTTGTTCTCCACCGTTTCTGCCTGTTCGACAGCCAGCCTGAAGAGCGGGACCGCTGCGTTGATGCCCTGGTTGACCGACATGGCACGGGCGACAGAGCCCAAAGCCTCGGACCGGGGGGCACCTTCCGGCACCAAGCGTACGACTTCCATAGCACTGCGCATATCACCACCTTCGACATAGGCGGCTGCGAGTTCGGTGATGGCATGGCTTCTTCCGGTTTCGGGGCCAGCCAGGATGCGCTCTCTGGTCAGTTTGAGTGTATCAAGCCCTGCTTTTTGGTCGCCGGCATAGACCTGCGCCAAACCGATCTCGATCAGCAATCGGTTGGTGCTTTGGTTTTTACCCGGCATGACACGCGCCTGGTCATAGGCTTCCCGCAGCAAGGCGGATGCCCGTTCGCGTGATTCGGCATCTGCGTCACCGCTGTGCAGGAAAGCCGTTGCTGACGCGCGCAGGGCAAAGACACGCGCAGTCGGATCCGGGATTAAACGGGATGCTGTAATTGCACCTTCCAGATCGCCGAGTGAGGCGCGGCGGATCGCCAGGATACGCATGATATCCCCGCCATCGCGCGGGTCGGTTACGCCGGCGACACGTTGGGTGCCCCGCTCCAACCATTCCAGTGCAGCGGCCGTGTTTTCCTGTTCTTTTTCGAAGTAACGGGAGATGGCGGCGGCAGATCGTGCGTACCAGAGATCATCCTCGATCATGGTGAGCTCATCAATCGCATCCTGGATATCGTCCCGGGCCAGCATGGCGCGCACCAAGCCGTTAAGAGCCTGACCGGTTTCGTCTTTTCCTTCCAACGCCAATGCTGTGAACCGAAGCTGCAGAAAGCTGTCCTGCATCACCGCCTTGGTGACCTGGTCCAACTCCATCGGGTTGAAAGTAATCGACTGGTTCTGCGACCATGCTGGGGTGGCAGCGCAGAGTGATACGGCAAAGATAGCCGCCAGTTTTTGGGTTTTAGTCTCCAAAAACGCGGGCGAATATCGTGTCGGCATGTTTGGTATGATAGCCGATATCGAATAGCGCATCGATGTCTTCCTCGGATATTAATTCCGATACTTCACTATCCGACTTCAATAACGTGGCGAAAGAAAGGCCTTTTTGCCAACTTTCCATCGCGTTGCGTTGGACGGCGCGATAGGCATTTTCTCGCGACATGCCGCGCTGGGTCAACAACAACAACACACGCTGCGAGTTATGCAGGCCCCCCAGTTGGTCAAGATTGGCTTGCATGCCATCCGGATAGACCACTAGTTTCTCAATGACACTCGTCAGCCGTGCGAGCGCAAAATCCAGCGTGACCGTTGAATCCGGTCCGATCATCCGTTCGACAGAGGAATGCGAAATATCCCTTTCGTGCCACAGGGCCACATTCTCCAGGGCCGGCAGCGCATAGCCGCGTACCATCCGGGCAAGGCCGGTCAGGTTTTCCGTCAGCACCGGATTGCGCTTATGCGGCATGGCGCTGGAGCCTTTTTGACCCGGTGAGAAATACTCTTCCGCCTCCCGGACCTCGGTGCGCTGCAGATGGCGGATTTCGACGGCTAGGTTCTCGATGGAACCCGCGACGACGGCGAGTGCTGCAAAAAAGGCAGCGTGCCGATCACGCGGAATGACCTGTGTGGACATGGGTTCCGGGGCGAGGCCAAGCTTCGCGGCCACATGTTCTTCGACCCGCGGATCGATGTTTGCGAAGCTCCCGATTGCTCCGGAAATGGCACAGGTGGCGATCTCTGCACGGGCCGCTTCCAGCCGTTTCTTGCCGCGCGCGAACTGGGCATAGTGTCCGGCCAGCTTGACGCCGAATGTGGTGGGTTCCGCATGGATGCCATGCGACCGGCCGATGGTCACCGTGTGCTTATGTTCTTCTGCCCGGTTGCGAAGTGCTGCCAGCAGCTTGTCGGTCTGCTCAAGAAGAATGTCGGCCGCTTGGGTCAGCTGTACATTGAAACAGGTGTCCAGCACGTCAGAGGAGGTCATGCCCTGGTGGACAAAGCGAGCCTCGTCACCGACTTGTTCCGAAAGCTCAGTCAGAAAAGCGATGACATCATGCTTGGTTTCCCGCTCGATCTCATCAATCCGGTCAATCCGGTCCTGGGTATAGGGCTTGTCGCCGCGTTCCCAGACCGCTGCCGCTGCTTCTTTCGGAATAACGCCCAACTCGACCAGTGCATCGCAGGCATGGGCCTCGATCTCGAACCAGATGCGGAGTTTGTTGGCGGGCTCCCAAATAGAAGCCATGGCGGGACGGGAATAACGCGGGATCATATCTCATACACTCGCAACGTTGTCGCTTGGGGCGCCTCTATAACCCAAGTCGCCCCGACACGCCAAGGTCACCGCGACAAGTTAACCCTGCGCGGCCACCTCAAAAACGGCACAGCGTGTCCCTTGAGACTTTATGCTGCCAACCAAAATGCCATCGTGGACTTTGCCTTCGATGCGATAGGGCGCCCATTGGCCAAAATGGAGGCGCGCACTGAATCGCCCATCATTCACCGGAGATTTGAAGGCGAAGGTTCGTCCGACCTTGTTCCGGATTGTTCCGGATAATGTGTTGTCTGAGACTGTTGCAGAAATCGCGGTTCTTGTTCCTCTCCTGCAGAAACCTTCGCCATCGGATCGATGTTCATTACCGATCATCGGACCCTCGAATGTGAGTGTTCCGGAAGGTTGATTGAGGGTCAGAGCAGCGACGCGCCGTTGCTCTTCAATTCCGGAAATCCGCGCTTTCGCAATAGAAGAAAACTTCCCATCCGGGAATTGTTCTAGATAGGCCTGGAGCTCTGCCTGGGATCTTGCGTCCTTCACTTGGTTCCAGAATACCGTATCAGGATCCGGTTCAGGATTTGGGGAAGATTGCGCCGTTGAGGGTGTCACTTGTTGTGCAGCTTGCTGTGCCTCTTTCTGCACGATCGTTGTGATCCGCGCCTTGGCGAGACTTGCAAAGGTTCCGTTCGGAAACTCCGCGAGATAAGCCTCAAAATCTGCCCTGTTCTCGGAGTTCTGGATAGCCTGGAAAAACGCTGTTTCCGATTGCCGGGCCCTCGCGGCGGCTTGTTGAGTGCGCAAGCTTTCGACCTTCACCGTTGCAAGACTTGCAAAAAGTCCTTGCGGGTATTGTTGAAGATAGCTCTCAAATAAATTCGGGTCGTTGGTATCTTTTATGGAGTTCCAATAGGTAATTTCCACAGTGTTGTCTGGGGCGACGGGTTCGGGTGTCTTGTCGACAAAGAAAAAATTACCGGTAAGGGAAGATGCCTCCCAGGGTACTTGCTCCCCATTGGTTCGGTCGATGACAGCGACACGCACGGATTTAAAGACATCTTCGACACGGAAGCCAGGGGCCTCGATGGCGCGCGCCAGGGCGCGGGTGTAGGGGCTGTTGCGGCGATTGCCATCCGCGGCAACTTTTCCTGGCGCCGTTGAATAGGCGATCAACGTGCCTGAGGGCGCGTCCATTCGGGCAAGCCCCGATCCCCCGGACCGTGTCGCCGCTTTGTAAGGGTTGTTCCTGCAGGCATCCAGGATCACCATATTCAAACGATTACCGGCATGCGCAAGACTCGACAGCATGGCCGAGGTCGGAAACCCTTCCAATTCGACGTCGAGAGAATCTTCGATCTGTGCGTCCACGGGGATCATGTAGTTTTCCCCCTTCGCTTGAACGCCATGACCGGCGTAGTAGAACAGCCCTACCGAATCCTTGCCCGCCTCTGTCAGTTTATGGCTAAAGTCTCGCAAGGCCCGTCGCATGCTGCGGCG
>SPJK01021045.1_pt1 | contig 20750 bp, 10 predicted proteins | sample 3741771 | NCBI WGS metagenome assembly SPJK01 (sample SAMN10925997, study PRJNA522277) | cold seep metagenome | isolation source: Elba SIP-enriched marine methane seep metagenome, extraction at timepoint T2 | place: Italy: coast of Elba, Mediterranean Sea
AAAACGGGCAAAGATATCTTGCAGGAGATCGTTACCAATATCATGGCGGAAGCCGAGGCGAAAGGCGCACGCGAAGAAGTGCAGGAACGCAAGTGGTTGCAAGAACAGAAGGAAGCCAAGGAACGTAAACTGCGCGAAGAACAAATGCACAAGTACGAAAAGGTGCAAGAAAAACGATTAAAGTCGAGCACGCTAGGTGTCAACGCGCTGATCGATGTTTACGATTGTCAAAAGAGCATCGCCGAGGCCATGAAACAGAAAGTCCGCAACGACCGGCTCAACCTGCCACAGTTGCAGCAGCTCCGCGAGTACCATTCGTTGGACGAACCCGAAATGGTATTTGAAGAACGAGGGGGACTCACCGAAACCGAACGGGTCCACATGGGGAAAGATCGGTTGTTCCAAGGGAAATTCGAATCGATCCAAGAGATCGAAAGGCGCGCTCAAATGGAGGAGAGTCTGGAGTTGGGCGTGCACGGTTTCCCGGAGATCGCGCCCGATCACATCTTTGTGTTTGATGACCAGTCCATCAACATGGCACGCAACCGCGCGCTGGCGGATATCATGAAAAAGAATCGTCACATCCGGTGCAAAGCTTTCTTCTCGTCGCAGTACCCGAAAGATATCCCGAAAGATACCCGCACGCAGCTGGACAACTGGGTGCTGCTCGGCGGTCACGATATCGAAGCGCTCGAATCCATGCACCACGAAGGTGCTTTACCGTGGGACGTCGAAAAGTTTTTGGGCATGTACATGGAAATCACCAAAGAAAAGTACGCGTTCGTGTTGTGCGACACCAATGAGCGAACCTATCGACGCAATTTCGACCCCGACCCGCTCGAGCCGGGTCAGTTTCCATCGCGCCACCGTACCAAAGGCCACATCATCCCCGATCGTGAGATCGAGTCCGAAAAGGTCGACCCCAATAGTAGCAATGTTGCAATACCGAAAACGGTAGAAAAGGGCGAGTCGGTGAAAGATGGGGTCAAAAAGAAAAAAAAGTTAAAAGATCATGATCATGATGACCATGATGATGATCAACATAAGAAGCAAAATTTTGGCGGGAAAAATAATGAAAAGAAAGAACCCATAAAGGAACCGAAAGAGAAACAACCAGATAAAGCTGTTTCCACCAACAATGCAGTAATCGTCGAGCAGGAAGCGATTACCCCTAACCCTGTCAAAAAACCCAAAACGGAAGACATCGGGATCATCAACAAGGAGCTGGACGTGCCTTCGCCTTCTTCGTCTTCTTCATCATCGTCGGATGACGAGACCGAAACCGATCCTTCATCCTCGTCCGACAGCGACAGCGATAGTGATATGGATTGCAGTTCATCGTCGGAAGAAAGCGAGAGCGATAGCGAATCGTCCAGCAGTAGCAGTAGTAGCAGTAGCAGTTCTAGCTCCAGCTCGGATGATGATGATGATTGGGATGACATCTGCACGTGCAACGGCGAAAAGACGCCCAAGAACAAATTGTGCGCGAGCTGCAAACGACACTACCAGAATAGAAAATTAGCGATGAATAACAAAAGAAAGCGCAAGCGATAAATAAAATAAATAAAAAATATTCCATATTTCATAATGTCGATCGTCTTAGTGGATCCGATTACCGGTAGCGAAACGTTGAGCACGTCCGCTGCGCAAGGCCAAAACGGTCCGCAAGGTCCTGCCGGTCCGCAGGGTGCGGCCGGAGAGGATGGCGAAAAGACGCAGCCGCTGTTTGGCTGGCCACGACAGATCCACGCCTACAACGGCAACACCATCGAGGTGCAGTTGAACGACATAACTGCCGATAATGCGATTGTCGATCCGGTAGTGACGGTAACTATCCCGGAAGGCACGTACGCCAACATCGGCGAAGTGCGAAACGCGTTCAACCTGGCGTGCCAGTCGGCATGCTACGCTGCAGTAGGTGTCATTCGATCCATGATGCGGTATCCTTGTTTGGAAGCGGACCCGGACGATCCCGAACGAACCATCGTTACCGACAAGTTTTACATCCCCGGCCCCGGCGCGTCCGAGGGCGGGTCGATATACCTGGAAACGGGACAGTATGCCCAGCGCGTGGCGTACGATTCGGTGGTGACCGCCGGTCAGTCTACCATGCTATCGATTCCTGCCGGGTGCTACACCAGCAGCGAATTGTTAACTGCAGTGGATACCGCGTGGGGCGAAGGAACATTGCCACACTACACGTCCGGAGATATCGATAGCAACAGCGCCGATTACGGCACGCACGCGGTGGCGGTGGTGAGCGAGTACGTCGAGATGAAACGTGTCGACGCCGGATCGCACCCGCTGTTGAAATTGTGGGCGCGAAAGCCTACCGCCAACAGCGCGATAACCGATCAGGGTAACATCCTGTATGCGATCTTGGGTGGAGCGTCGCTCGACGTAACCGAACCGACCCCTGCCGCTGGCCCTAATTCGTTGTACACGTTTGACAAGAAATACCAAGGGAGCTTGAACCCTTTTGATTCGGTCTTGCTATCGTCCAACGCGGACGCGGATCCCAATGACGTGCAGATTCTGTTGGGGTTCACAGAACTCAATAGCGTAACGACTCCTGCTCGTTACCCTCTAACTAACGGCACAACCGGCACTTCAGGAACGGATCAGTACTTCATGTGGCGATCACACGCCAAAGACAAGATACACTGCAATGGCACTCAGACTCTCAATGTTACCACTGGTGTGGATTACAAGTTTTACGCACCGACCGTATCGACAAGGTTGACTCTCACCAGCGATACCACGTTCGGGGTGCTCAAAGCAGGAAAAACGTACCGATTGTTCGCCCGATTCCAAACTGACGGTCTTGCAGCTGACGAATCTCTTGTGTATGAATTTGTGGATGCGAAAGACAATTCTGCACTCAACGACGACGCGTTCGGTAAAATAGCAAATTTGGAATCGAGTGTGTGGGGTAGTTTCAGATCATGTATCAACATTTTGTACAAACCGACGGCCGATATGTCGGTGAAACTCCGATGCACCGGATCTGAAGGTACTATAAGCGTACTTGCAGGAGATGGGCACGTGAATATCGTAGAAGTCGATTAAAGGAAGAAGTGATTAGAAAAAATAAAATTCAAATTTCATAATGTCGATTGCATCGCGCAAGTTGGTAGAGTATTTGCCCAAAGATCGCAAAGAGGGCGACATATGTCACGACCCGACCACCGGTCGAGTGGCGGGCGGTGATGTCGATACGTACATCCCCGTCACGTTGACCACCGATTCGAAACCGACAATATCCTCGTTCACGTCCACGGGCGCAACTACGTGGGAAGCGCCCGCAACGGACGGGACCATGGACGTGCTGCTCGTCGGAGGTGGAGGTGGTGGAGGAAGTCGGTACGGTGGTGGAGGTGGTGGTGGTGGGATTGTTGAGTTTACTGCGCCCTACATCGGTGGAAGCAGTTTACCTGTGGTCGTTGGTGGAGGTGGGGCGGGTGGTAGTGCAGGCGCCGGCAGCGACGCCAACGTCGGTGCAAATGGTGGAAACACGACCATCGATGTCATTGGCGAAGGTGGTATTGAAGAAATTATTGATGACACTGCTACTACTATAACGTCGGATACGAAAATTGGAACCGTCAATGGAGACACTGGCGCGTATGTTCTCGAATGGGTTCACAACGTGACCGCATCTGGCGCTGATCGACATATTCTTTCTCTCCTCAGCAACGAATCAGCACATTCTTCCTCATTCGTATTAACAATCGGCTTAGACAGTAGCAATCGTGTGACCTTTCACCAACTTGGAGAATCGGTTGTCCGGGACAATTCTCCTACGTTTGGCTCTGACGTAACCTATAAAGTGGTGGTTGGCACGGATGGCACATTCACAGTGTATGCCAACAACATTGAAATTGGATCTACAAGTGTCAGTTTAATATCGAATAACGATAATTTATACGTATACTGCTGTGGCGATTGGGTGACTGCCGCAACCGGGACTGTAAAAAACGTCCGATATGCTCAACTTGAATCCAAAATCGCCTACGGGGGTGGTGGAGGTGGGCATTCGGGAAGTCTCAGCAACGGAGCGGATGGAAGTTCGGGTGGTGGTGGTGGCAGTTCCGCTGCTTCCCTTGGCGGTGAAGGGATAATTGGACAAGGATACAATGGTGCCATCACTTCGATACTCGATTTGCCCGACTACAGAATATCGGGCGGTGGTGGTGGTGCGGGCGGAGATGCAACTGTCGGTACGACCGGTGGCGGCATCGGGACCGGATCGCACGGTGGGATTGGTAAAGCTTCGCTATTTACTGGTTCTGAGGTGTACTACGGCGGCGGTGGCGCAGGCGGTATCAGTCTGACAGCTACTGGAGAGATTGGATTCACGTACGGATTGGGCGGTCAAGGGGGAGGTGGCGATTGTCCCTCAACGCTATCAGTCGGTAACGATGGCGACGCGAATACAGGTGGGGGCGGATCTGGCGGATACAAAACCGCTGCTGGCGTAGGGCAGGATGGCGGATCGGGTGGGTCAGGGGTCGCGTACGTGCGGGTATCGTTACCGCAGCACACGATCGGGATCGAGATCTCGTCGACCGCCAACCACTGGACCACCGGGAAAATCACGGTTGCCATGCCGCAGAACGCCACGTACAACACACCGCAGGAACTGTACGATGCCGTCAACAAGTGCATCGTGGCCGATTACGCGGTTCCGATGTTTCAAAATACGGGCGGGACGCCGCTGCACGATATCACCGGCCACTGCATGCCCGCTTTACCCGTGTTTTACCCGTCCACCGAAAACAAACAGCATACCATGTGCCGACCGTACTACTACCTCGACAACCGCATACCGTCGGACTCGTTTACCGGAAGCAGTGCAGGGAACACCGAATCGTTTGTGTGTTTCTATTCGGTGTGGCCGGGCGATTCCACCGTCGGGCGGGTATTGACGTTGGACAGCAAATACGAACGGACCCGCATGACGTTCGACGAATTGTTGGAAGCGGTCCGCGCAACGATCCAGGCGGACATGGATACGGTGTACGGTTCCGAAGATGCGGGTACGGTGTACTTGTTTAAAGAAGACGAAGGTGGCAGCACACGGATCAAATTCAGACACACCACGATTCACACGTTTACCAAACACGAGTTTGCGATCTTTGCAAACTACGACCCGCTGGGCGATGCAGGGTCCTTGGGTAAGTATTTGGGACTTCGATCATACGCCGACACGGCGGCACAAATGATCGCGGCGACCGCCGCCGATAACAGCAACCGAGGAGTCACCGATAGTTCACTGGTCCGCGAGCACTGGCCGCTCGCCGGTTTCTACCCGGACGAATCCGACTACCAGTTTGCATTGCTCCAAGCCAACAACGGTCAACCACCCACCGAACTCGAAACCGCGTTGGGGTACCGCAATTTGCCGTTGAACGTAACCTATGCCGCAACGAATACGATCGCCATCGATGAAAAGGGTCGCACCATGGACGAGAATACGTTCGGCACCGTGCAAGGAACGCACGGACGTTACGACATCACGTTTACCGTCAACTATTCCAATTCCGGCACACACGAGCTGCTCAATACCACAGAAGCGCTGACCAATACATCATCCGACCGCATATGCACAATTTATCTGGATTCGGCAAACAACCGTTTGGTGTACCGCGAATGTCGCGAAGCGAAAAGCATTCTGCGAACTATTGGATCCGCCACGTACGGGGTGGATGTCAAGATACGAATCGTACGGACCGAAGACGAATTCTTGTGCTACGAAAACGACGTGTTCCAAGGATCGTTGACCGGATTGAGTTCGCCGGTCGTATTCAATACCGTGTACCTATTCCATTCGAGAAACGATGTTACGACGCTAACAGGAACGATGAAAAATTTGACTTACACCGCTTACATACCCACTACCGCTCGACGGTACGATGCGGTGGAAACCAAAGTCGAGGAAGTGAAAACTGTGTATACAGTTGCGGACGCTAAAGGAATACCAATCGATAATGTTGACTTGCTACAGACCATCCCAATTCCACACTCCGATTACGAAATCGAATTAACCATCAACCACCCTTCCCAATCCCCCCTTCCACATAGTAACAACCATATGTTTGTCGTCTGTACCGATTTCAACAACATTTTTTCGACGCGTAAAGTGGTACTGGGAGCGATTAAGAACAGCGATGAATACTCTTTGTGGTTGGAAGGAACGCAGAAAGAAAGCAGCACGCTCGTACTTAACACCGATGTCACTTTCAAAATTGTTAAATCGGGAACGAACGGTTACTGGTATCGTGACGATGTGTTGGTTGACACTTGGACAGGATTATCCGAAACTACGTACGATACTCTATACATCGTGCACAGTTGGAATGTAGACAATTGCATAGACGGCACAATGACAAATGCTACATATACCACCAAACGGGTTGAGGTAACCATCGACACCGATAGCGTCGGATTCCAATCATCGGTTCGCGCTGGGTTTTACGGCGACAATTACACTCAGGGTGCGGAAGGCGTTCAAGGTAACCCTGGAAATCCAGGATTAACCTACGAGGGTCAATACGCGGTCGCAGGGAAAGGGTACCCGCGGTATTTAATAACGGAAAACGGACCTGGATTCGAGGTGGCGATCTACCGTTTCGGCACGTATCACACTACGGTCAGCGTCAATCTACCAGTCGACGCGTCGTACGCAGATGCTGCCGCGTTCACTGTCGCGTGGAACACCGCCGCGTTCAACGCCTTTGTTACCGCGTTTCAACCGACCTACATGATGAATTTGGGCGCAACCGAAGAACCGTACCAGACGTACCCGATTATGGAATTGACAACGACAGGAGAAAACAAACACAAGCACACGTTGCGGTGGACAAATACCCGCGTATGGAACCGAATGGCGATCGAAGACGAGGTGCAGGTCATCGCTGCACCGACCGAGATGTGGCCGTGCGTGCAGCGCGACGTAAAGGACAACAACTACATCGCCGCCGGGTTCATGCCGACTTCCACCTATTTCGACGTATCGTTCGTATGGCACGACGGCGAAGATTCGCCTCACAGCGGTCGTATACTCCAAATCATGAGCGGAACAGACCAAAAGTCTCCCGTGTATTTCTACAACGACACCCTCACTTTCAGCGTAGGATCTGAAATGTCAAACCCCAACGATTACACAGTCAACTGGACCGATCCAACACTCGCCAATTCTCTAGGGTGGAGTTTACCCAAATCGAGCGTCACGTTTCCGATAACATTCCGAATGACAGTCACCGTCGAAGACGATGGATCCACGCCAACCAGCACGCTTTGGGCGAACGGTGTTGTTGTCACCAACAAAATTGTGCTAGGTACGGGTCGACAGGAATGGCCGTCGGGCGATGACATGCACTTTTTCGCCGGAGTGGCCGAAGTGACGATACCGCTCGCTACTGCAAACGGGTACGTGTCGGACATCAAACTTGTATCGTTACGAGTCAACAACGATATAGGGTTCAGCCTAGTGAACCCAAACGCAATGACGGACAACGAACCGGATGTAGCGATACTCACCGGGTTCACAGGTCAACCTACATCTGCGCCTGCATCGCCGCAAGTTGCGGATACGACAGAGAGTTTAACCGCAGACGATCAAGTATTTGGAAGCCAACATATGTATTAAAAGAAGTAAATAAAATATATTTTTTACAATTTTTTAACGATAGACCATCTCGTTTTCGACCATCGGGCTCAGGTACTCGCGTTTCCAGCTCGGTGCCGAGTTGACGTTTGCGGTCCAGTTGTTGCTCATCGGCAGCTGCTTACCGGTCGCGCCGATCTCCATGTGGAGCGCAGCCGAAGGGTACGACAAGATCCCGCTACCGCCCATCGCGTTGTACCGTTTCATCTTTGTGTACTTTTTCTTTCTGGGGGTTTTGATCGCTTTCGCTTCCGGCCGTTTCGCGTCCTCCCCTGGCTTCTCCATTTTCGCGACCGTCGACTGCTCTTTGTCCTTTTCACCCCCTCCGCGCTGCTCCACTGCTGTGGTCCCCACTCTTTTCGTGTTCGAAGACACGTCCCCGTCATCCTGTTTCGGTTCGGTGATCTCCTGGTACCCTTTCCCGCCGCACTGGTTACACTTTTTATTTTTACTGCAACCTCCTTTTTGTTTGTTATAACGTCCCGGTACTGCTGCAATGTTGTCCACCGGTTCCATCTCCATCTTTTTCCAACCCCCTCCTTTCTGCGACTTCTTATTCCCTTTCGATGGTTCCCCATCCCATGTACTGGTTACGCCTTTCCCTTCTTGTGTTAATTCCGGAGCTTTATATTTTACATCTGCTGTAACTTGCTCCCCTTTATTGATGTTTGGCACGTTACGTGCACCATATGCAACGCGAGGTTTAGTATAAACTGGTTTCCCCAACCTTCTATGATACTCTTGGTTGTGAAATTTTCTGGATCCAGGTTTGTACCAACCTTTTCCTTTTTGTTGTTGTTTCTCTATAATAGCATCTTTAATGTTTGACTTTAGCGGCAGAGTCGTAGGCATATTTCTTCTTTTTGAATTATGATAGGTACTAATAATAACTAATTTTACACTTTTGTGATGCGGTCCGTACCGATCGTGCAGCTGCGTTGGCAAATAGCCAAAAACCACAATACCATCTGCGTGCCCTTTACTTCGACTTTTGGTTCGTGCACGATCTGCACGTCGTCCGCGAGCGGTAGTCCAGATACCACGTTCGTCCAGTCCTTTTTCATCGCGCTGAACCCGTCGTAGCGTTGCGGGATGCAGAAGTTGGCCAGGTGACGCTGTTGCGAATCCGCCAACGATGCTTTGAAGAAGCAACTCAGTTCATCGTAAGTATCGTTCATCGGGATCTCGGAATCGTTGACCACGATCATCGTGCGCTGCTGCAACGGTCGGTTGTTGAGGGACGATTTGACTTGGCGGATGGGTGCTGCGCGGTAGGCTTTACCGTCCACGCCAAACTGGCGCGTGCCGTTGTTGTACGTGGCCATAGCGCCAGTGAACCCGGCTGGAACGGTGAGGTAAGGCACTGCCAAAAAGTAGTGACCCTGCAGACGTAAACCGTGCGATCGATTGAGTCTGATCAGGTGGCTGATATTGGTTGGAGTGTCTGCAGTGAGTGTGCGGGTCTCGCGCCACACAAACACTTCCGGGAAAAAGAAACTCAACCCTTCCGATGAGTTGACTTTGTTTTTGACCGCAACCACCAAAGCAGGATTTGTTTCCCGCATCAGACGCATGTTTAGGTTTTCGATGGTGAGTGTCATCGTATTATCTCCCGAAGTGTTGAGTCCTGGTGAAACCCCTGAATCGTTTGCATTTAGAAAATCGTCTGGATTCCATGGACCCTCGTCGTGATTTAACGGTTCGCCAACAGATGCGGCAACCTTGGAAATTACGTTATGTTTGGCATCCGGTGGCATAAAATTCGTAGTCAGTCGCGCGTTATCGGCAGTGCCAACTGCAGCCGAATAAGGGTCGATGGCCATCTTAGACGCGGGAAGACGTCCACGGGTCACCCAATCGTTCATAGGCGCAAACGTGATCTTGATGATCAGCACCTGGCCGCCGAAATACAAATCTTTATCCACGCTCAAAAAACTCTGTTTAAAGTGACCGAGCGGGATATTGTAACGGAACGTTTGCGGTAAGACGTTTGCGGCTCTGTCATTCGTTGTTTTGGGCAGATACCCTTTCTGCACGAGCGTGCACGACGGCATGTTTTGCAAAAACTTGTCCGCGTGGTGTTGAAGATCGTCCGCTTTCTCCGTCATGAGCCAATCTTTGGCTGCGGCAAACCGATCGAAATCGTTCCACTTGCCGTGCTGTTTCTTGTAGCACGATTCGGACGCGCAGTAGGTGTTCATGATCTTGGAAATCATCTGCTGATAGTCTTGGTCGAGCAGGATCACTCCAGAACGGGTGCGAACTTCGATGCGCTCGATCAACGAAATGCACGACCGATCCACAAATAGATCCAAATTCTTCAATGGATCGGTAATAGCCTGTGTACCAGCTGTGCTGTCCGTATACTTGAGATCAAACTGCAGAATGCTTCGCGCGAGATTGAACACTTCGGTCGGCACCTCAAATTCGACTTCTTGGTGCGTCGTATTCTTCAGCAGCACCTGCCGATTCCCGGTATTCGGGTAAATATCGGTCGGCACATAGGTCGGATTCGACTCGGTTCGCGGCTTAAAAATGAGCGCCGGATGCACGGAAGAGAGCGTGCTCGTGGACATTATGAGTTATGAAGATATGAATTATGAGTTATGAAAAGTGTTTTATTATTGCTATTTATTATCGTTTAATTGTTCATCTTTTTCTATATATTCACTTTTCCACCAACCCTGCCAGATCGTAAATTTCCAATTGATATTGATTTGCTTGTTCCATTTGGGCGCTCATCGCTTGTATGTTGGCTAGTTTCGATGTAGCTATCCTGCGGAGTTTGTTATGGTTCGGCGAAGCTTTGTTTCGCTCGAGCATGCCTTGATACTCCAGATGTAGTATTTGATTGGAGTGTCGATTCGCGCTGTTTATCCTGCGAATGAACTTGCGATTTACTTTTGCAATTTTCCTTTTTGCCTCTGGCGTGATATCGACGCTCGTTCTGATGCCTTCTTGTATGAATTTCATATCGCCTTTGAGCAACCCTATCTCTTTTCTGGTCTTGTAAACCTGTTTGACGCTCTCGCTGTTATCGTACGCTTCTTTTACGTCCGTAGCGTGAGTTGCAGTTGCAGCCTTCTTTTTGGCGTCCTGCACCTGTTGAACTATTTTAGCTTCCTCTTTCACGTCTTCAATTTGAGTCAGGATTTTGGCTTTTCCTTTGGCACTTTCTATTTGGCGCATCCTCGCTTTTTCTTTCACATCCTCAATCTGAGTCAGAATTTTGGCCTTTCCTTTTGCGCTCTCCACCTGACGTGCCCTCGCTCTTTCTTCTACGTCTTGTATCTGGCGTATGATTTTAGCCTTCTCTTTAGCATCTCCCGCATGACGTGCAATTATGCCTTTCGACTTTGCCCGCATCATCTGTTCTGGAATTTTATCTAAGCTGTCAACGATTTTTTGAGCTTTAATCTTTGAGCGAACCACATCTCGTAGAAGCTTTCGTTTACCCAACACCGTATGATCGGGTCTTTCGTCCATTGACTTTTTCTCTTCTTTTTTCTCTTCCTCCTCGATAGTTCGAAGTCTGCGCTTCGCCAATAGAATACTTGCGCGCAAGGCCTTGCTCACTATACTGTGTTCTTTTTCGCTGTCGACTTTCTTCTCCATGTCGTGTCCTTTGAGCGCATTCTTTTTGAATTTTATGGCGCTTCGTGTCCTGTGACCCAGCAGCGCAGCTCCACCGGGTGGTGTTTGGTCTTTCGTTTCCTCTGTTGATGAAACGGCACGGTGTCTGCGCTTTTGTTCGACTGTGCTTCTGTGTTGGTTTTTACTGGCCTCATCGTGCAAACTTTCGCTAGTAGTCTTTTTAGTTTTACGTAACGTTTTGACGTTCAGTGTTGGCGCATTTTTAGTTTCGATCTCCTTGCGCTCTCGGGCGTTAGTTACCCTATCTTTTTCATCGAGATCGTTCTGCGCTTCTTGAATAGCCGCTCGTTTATCCTCGGCGTCTTCGTATTGCTCATCCGCAAAATAATTGTTTACCGCATCTATCCTGTCTTTTAGCTCTTGACCCTGAAGATTAAATTCGCGTTGTTGTGGTTGTTGTGGTTGTTGCTGTTGTTGTTGTTGTGGTTGTTGCGGTTGTTGTTGTTGTTGTTGTTGCGCTGGCGGCATGGAAGGAGGTGGACCGCTTGGACCACCTGGACCACCTGGACCAAAACCACCACCACCTGGACCACCACCTCCTGTACCACCCGTGGGCGGACAACATTCTGGATCCCCACCCGGACCACCCGGACCGCCCGGACCACCTCCACCAGCAGGTGGTGGTGGTGGTGGCATTTGTGGGTTGGGCATGTTTGAAAACGGACCTCTTGCCATATTCGCAGCAGGTGGTTGTTGTTGCTGTTGCTGTTGTGGAAGAGGAGGGGGAGGTCCAGCTTGAATATGTTTTTCGTCCACCATGTTCTGACGTCCCTGTTGACCGGGCCAGGACCTGGGCACGTGCTTATTGTCGAGCACGCCCGGTTGCACTCCTTGACCGCTGGAGTTGGCGCGATTTTGATGTTGCAACATGCTTCTCATCGCAGCCTGTTGCTTGTGCATATAGTTCCTTACAAGAGCGTTCTGGCCAGACAACAACTTTGCTACATTGTTTGGATCGCGCATGTGAGCCACTGCTCCTGCGTCCTCGATATCGTTTGCGTTGTGCCTTTCGCCTGGCAAACCCATATTCGGCTGATCATATTTCGGGTTGCGTCCTCGACGCAGCGCGTGGAAGTTGTATCCGCGGCCTTTGCCGCTTTTGTGCGGGTGCACGTCTTCGGTGATCAGGTACGGGTTTGGATCTTCAGGTGTGTAGTACACGTCCGACACAAAATCTTTCGGCGCAAACCCGTGCTGGCGCACCGAGATGTTGTATCGATTCAGCGCGCCGTACTCGTCACGGTGACGTGGAATGATTGCCGACTGGTGCGTGCTCAAATCCAACCGGTTCCCGTAGATATCGTACGGATGACCGGCCCACGGAGTACGATCGATTTCGTGCTGATTCGGCAAATCCACAAGATAATTCGAGGTTCCCGCCATGCGCATGTTATCGATGCGCGATCCGACCGCATCGAGTCTCTCGATATTCGGAAGAGGATACGGTTGGTGGAAATTGCGCGCGAGCTGGTACTGCAGCGAAGGAGGGCGATCCTGTTGCATTTTGGTTTATGAATAATGAAAGGAGAAAGATTTTTATTCCTTTAGTTTCGCGTAGCTCGCAACGTGCGGGTTTGGTTACCGCGCGACGATACCATGAAGTTTTTCTCCATGCTAAAACTAACCCTACCGCCCGCTAGCAGATCGGCTTCCACTTCCTCGCCGTTGTACACCTTTTCAAACAACTCCCACAAACTAATGTTTAACGTATTGGCGGCTTTGTACAGACCCTCTTCGGTGACGCCTTTGATGCCTACCGCAAACCCCTTCCACTCCTCTCCATTTTCAGTAGTCGCTGTCAGCAGGTGCAGGTACGATTTTTTCGCCCACACGATAAACGCCGACGATTCGAGTTCGGTGCCTCGTTTGAACTCGGGGACTTTTTTGTACCCGACCGCTTTGGCGCTGAAATCGCTGTGAAACTGGCCCAAATTCTTACCGATCAGTTCTCCACCGTTGAGCGTGACCAGTTTGGATTCCGAGTACTTGTTCCGAAACTCTCGCTGCACGATCGGCAGATGTTCGGCTTGCAGATGCATCGAATCGGTATCCATGTAGTAGATAGGGGAATTCGTATCGTGCGCGACCTCAATGACCCGGTTCATGATCCGTTTGGAATGGTCCAATATCGCCGATCCAACATGCGGCGCTGTCCAGTGGTGTTTGATCGATTTCCGCACTTCAAACACGAAAGCAAACGGCGACCCGGGCTCCAGTCCTTGCACGGTCTTGATCAAATTCCAGTCCCGTTCGATCTTCCGAGTGAAATCCGCTTCTTTGACGAATATCATCGACGATTCCACCGGTTTCAATATCAGTCTGCCGTAGAGCCCGTTCATCATGAGCTTGTACACCAACTGCATCGGGTTCTTATCCCGTTTCATTTTCAGCCGTTCGGTGAAAATTTTATACACAAACTCGCTGATCTTGTTGTTGTACCCTTGGTCGAAATAGTACCCTTGCACAATCTCGACTTTCCCACCCTGCATACGCGTGATATCCTGCGCCGCAACGCTCGTGATCCACAGATCCTTGCCTTCCGGATCGTTGCTGAACGTGCGACACGATCTCTTTTCGTCGTAGTAGTTGGGGATAGGCAGCTCCCACCGGGTCTCGATATCGGATACTCTACACTTTGCAAACCACATGCCGATTCGACCACGTTCCGTCAACCGTTCGGCTTCCTCATAAGTGGTGTTTGCTGGAAGCGGTTTCGGTATCCCGCGCAAAAACCCAAGCATCTCGCGCATGGCCGACGGGTACAGCGAAGTGGCATCGAAATCCGCCAACCGTTTCCCCAACACCTTCTGCTTGGTATTCTCTCGCATCATGCACTTGCCTCCCGCCACACAGTTTTGAATGAAATCGCGAGGCACCCCCGACAGCTCGTAGACCCCGTCCGTGCACCCTTCACGAACTAACGCCTCGTTGGTGAGTTGATTGACGGACACGCAAAAATCGATGCTCAACCCGTTGGTCACCTTCATAAACATCTCCCTCAATCGCCGGTACCCTTGCGCCAATATTTCCACATCCATCTCACAGTAGACCCGAGCGTACTCGATGAGATCCATATCTTTGCCATCGTTAAGCAGACAGTTCCAGTCCTTTAGATTTTGCCTAAACTGGTGCTCCTTGTCATCCAGAGCACGCCGCTTATCGGCTTGGGTATTATCTTGAAACCCGGTACGAATACAGTAGTCGGCTTTCGGGTTATCCGCCTCGTCCGCTCGAACCACTCGAACCGCTTCCTCAACAGGTACCGTCGGCTGCAGCTCGTAGCGATCGCTGAAGATGGTGACTTCGTTGTAGAGCGAGTAGGGCATGATCTCTTTGCGGATGTTGCACTTGAGCTTGAACATCTTGGGGTACTGGGACAATCTGCACGCCGTGAAATTCATCGTATCGTGCACGGTGATATCCACTTCCCCTGCCAATCGTTGATTGGCCCACTTGCGTTTCTTCCCCGATTTTTTTCTACGCAACCTCGCGCGGGTATTGCGACCTTCATCGTAGACGAACCGAGACTTGAACGATTTGAGCCGGTTACCGCTCGCGGTGTACTTGGGCGCGTAATTTGGGGACACGTACTTCATGATGAACCGGAAATCGTAGCTAGCGTTGTGTGCGATAAGCAACACACCTTTGGAGTGGGTTTTTTGCTCTTTCACCCACGTTCGCCCAACCCACTGGATCAACTGCTTGCCGCAATCCTCGCCAATGAAGGTTTTGACCTCTTCCTGTAAATCTTCTTGTTCGTCGTACCGGACCCGACGTGCAGAACACAGGTAGGCGCGGTGGTACTCTCCATCGGTGGTGGTCTCAAAATCGAACGCAAACACCATAAACTTTTTCTTATTGGTCGGAGCATGAAAGGGTTCTTTAGTTTTCAACCGTTCGAGCTTCTTGTACCCGTTCTCGATCGACTCTTGGAAATCGTGCTCCTCAAAATCGGGTCGCGTGCCGTACGGTGCGGTAAACACTTCGGAATCGTACTCCAGCGTAGGGTAGTGCAATCTCAGATTCCCCCATCGACCCATCTGCTCGAGCATATCCTCGGACCGAGTGAGTTCGACCAAGTAATGCTCTCTACGATCGAGCAGCATTTGCACGAGCCGGAACGAGTTGAAAAAGGTTGGGCGGTACGGTTTTTCTTGCAGTTGGTACCACGCCGAATTTCGTACCGCTTTGCGCTTGGTCATGAGCTTTCGCATCGCCTGTTGTCCTCTGCGAAGCGCCCACGGAGACACATCAGGAACTTGAGCATCAAAAACAAAGTAGTGCCCATCCAGCAACGCCAAATGAAGAGGTTTGGCATACTTGCATTTCGGGTTACGCTTGTAGTCCGAAGGGTAGTGCAGGGTTCGCATGGTCATTTTGTTCCCTTCAGTGGCCATCCGATCGGTCCTGAGCACGATGTGCAACCCCATCAACCGCGCCACATGGTCCAAACTGCGCATTGGGAAATCGTGGGTTTGCATGGCCACGATGCTTCTGACGTACTCGCACACTTTGGACTCGGCCCCTGCCATTTCCAGCGCATGCACGATACAAGGTACCTCAAACGGTTGCGATACCCCATTCTCGTAGATCTGGTACCGCTCCAAATCGAGTCCTTTGATGGTGTGCGCGTAGGCGAACCACCCTCCGTGCTGATTGCGGTACCCTCGACGATGGCTGCTACTGCTGCTACCACGTCCGGCACTGTTGATGGATGAGAGACCTCCGAACGTGCCCTGTGACGAACCAGCATCCGGATCTTTGAAATCGGAGGCATTCCCAAACACAACTCCAGACCCGCCAGCGCTGTTGATGGAGGAAAGACCGCCAAACGTACCCTGCGACGACAACGCATTGTTGTACTGTGCCCGACTGTACTGCGAGCTGACTCGACTGTTGGCTCGACTGTACTCCGAGCTGACTCGACTGGCTCGACTGTACTGACTGCTAATCCGACTGTACTGGCTGCTCGTAATCGAAGTAGCATCATCGTCGTCGCTATCCTGTGGCGGTTGTGGCGGGTGGAAGAGCGGGTTTTGCGGCCCCGCCACAAAATTGTAGTTGGGTGGCGGCCCACCTCGAATAACCCTCAACCGATTCAATTTGGCCTGTTCGGCGTTCATGACCGTGATCATCCCCGCCTGGGACACCGCTTCGGCAAACACGTAGTCACTCCCTGCTTTGTAATCGTCGTCAAAATTTTGGCCTCTGATGATGTCGTACACGGTGTTGGCTAGACGGTTAAAGAACGCAACACGATTGGCTTGATTGACGGTGATGTAGGTTTGGTTACCCACATTGAGCAGCACGCTCATGTTGTCAGGAATAGCATTCATCAGATTGCGCAAGTTGTATCCAATGGTCTGCAGTCCGACCGTAAACTGCGAGATCGTACCTCTCCCCAGCTGCCTCGCCCACTGCCTCACCAGATTCATGTCGGCCTGTCCAAACGTGTGAAAGGGACCTTCGGTAGCCGCCGCCACCCGCTGCGGCTCCCCTTGCAATCCGGTAAACACCGCACCCTGATCCGCCACCTGCGGAGGATACCTGAAACGCCTCCTCTCTCTCGCCCTGAACCGCACCGAGTGACGATAGTCAAACCCGTGCAGATTCCCCACAGGCACCTGCCCGTACCCGCTGTTTTGTCGCCCCTGGTTCCCAATGAACCTCGGATTATTGGCCATCTTCTTATGGAATGTGACCCCATTTGGATCCCGCTCGCCGAATACTGAAGTCCTCGAACGGAACCTATTCACACACGGAACCCACCCAAGAATATCATCATCATTATCAAACACTTTTCATAATGCAAAACCCTGGCAACGGCCAAGGTCCCGCGCCACCTCCCGGCGCTCACAATGCGGCTCAGTACGCCAACGCCGTTCGTCAATCCAACTACTCCAATGGCAATGCGCTGCGCACCATGGAGAAACAGTCCCACTACATGCGACGCAACGCACGACTTAGCCAGTACGGTCGCGCCAACCGATCACTAGGATACGCCCAACAACAGGAAGCCTTGCGCCTTCAAAAGCTGCTCGAAATGCAACGCGCCGGCCAGCAACTCACGATCTACGGACCCGGACTCGATCATATGCCGGTCATTGCAGGATTAATACAGCGCGCGAAGCAGGACAAGGATCGGACAAAGTTGCTCAACATGTACCGCGTACAGGCCAACACCGGCTCGATGGGATCGTACAAGATCATGTTTATTTAGAAGAATTATAGTTAATTAGCCACAACACTTCCGCCACGTAATCGTCCCCATCCTGCATGATACGCCGCTCCCTGCGGCTGCTGCTGAGCATGCTGCACCACACTTTCACTTTGTACTTCATATCGTGTTTGTAGAAGCACCCGGTGCACGTGATCATGTACCGCTCCCTCAAATTATCGCACAATTTGCGATCGTTAAATAGATCTTTCACCTTAATAAATTGTTTCTCTCTGATCCACATTCTCGGTATGGACGTTAAAAACTCGACCGGTTCGGTACATATGTGGCAATACCGCTTGTGTCCATCCCTCGCGTAGCTCATGATGATTTTGGTGAGTGGTCTGGGTCCCTTTCTGGACTCACGCATCGCTTTTTTGACCCAATGCAGCTTACAATCGCGCATTTTACGCACGTGCTTGTCCACCGTGATCAACGCTTTCCTTTCTTCTTTCCCTCCTCCTTTTTGCTCATCATCATCGGATCCACGTTTTCTTTTCCTTGGTGGTGATGGCGAAAACATGGTGGGTGTATGCTCAATTCTTTGAATAGTCTGCGTGAAGAAGGCGTCAATAGCGGAGATCGACATTTGACAATTGGCGTCAACGGTCGGCGAACGAACCGGATCTCCATCTTTTTACGACCCAAACGGTCCCTCCCCAAGTACCGCAACGGTAACGGTGAGGACTCTCGGTTGTATTCTTTTTGCATTTTGTGCAAACCCGAACACGGAATCTATTTCATCCAACCAAATTTGGATTCCGTCTCCCACCGAAAAATTTTTTTGGATTCCGTGCCACGTAATAATATGTCCGATTCTGGATCCCGTTCCCAAATAGATCTTCCAGATTTCACAAAAATGGACATTCACGAACTCGACAAAGCCTGCAAGAAAATGCAAGGATTCTACATCAAAACCGCCCTGGACGCTCACTGCTGCGCCCAGCTCTACACCGCCACCTGCCAGGAGCTGCTGAAAGAGATCGAGACGACATCCAAAAGCCTACACACCGAGGTCATTTTGCTGCAATTGGCCAACCTTGCGGTATACTGCACGAACGCGGTCGAGATTGGGGATTACGTGGCCGTCACCTACGAAATCACCAACGTGTTTATTCAACCGATCAAAGACAAGAAAACAGACGGATTGTGCTTGTTGTGCACCAAAAACGTGTATTTAAGCGATCGCCAGCGCGCTCCGCAGCACGAGATCCGCAACTGTCGCCAATCGTACGACCAAGGCTTGGCCGAACTGCTCGTTTTGCTGCACAGCCACATCGATACCATCCGCAAACAGCGTTTATTGGTCGCCAAACTGCATGCTTCGCAGATTGCTAAATAAAACACTTTTCAAAATGTCCAAACGGGAAGTCGATCGACCTCGATCTCAATCTCGATCTCGATCTCCATCCCCGGACGATGCGAAAAATCGACAACGAGATATTCCCGATTTCGTTTTACCACCTCGCATCGACCAGTTACCGTACGTGGGAGCCGAACGCACCATACTCGAAGCGAAAAGAGGTGGTTTGAACATCGGAGACGTGTTTTGGGATAGCCGAACTCGAGACGGGCACCGTCGCGGGACCGATTACCACGAACAGCACCTGATAAACTGGCAAAACGCCGCACGCGGAGGCAACTTGCGCGTAAACGTCGACGGAGTGGACACCGATATAGTGCTTTTTGAGGACGCGCGGGTGGACGAACTGCTGAACCAACGAGAGGACGACTGGAACAGACAAGCTGCCGAAATCATACAATTTGCGGTACCTCACTACGGTTTCGAGGACGAGGACGGAAATACCGAATACGCAGGCAGCGAGGTGACCGACGAAGCGATAGAAGAAGTCCGACACCTCGGTGATTGGAACGAGTTTGGCATGCGCGGCAACCTTGGACGTTACATGAGAAATCCACAACGTCAACAGGACAATCTGGGACACGATTCAAAAGTTCGCGATACAGTACTACAATCACAAAAGAAATTGTTCCCCGGAAGACGTGAAACTATGCGAGAAAGAGACATTCGCTTGGCCCTTCGCGACGCCAAAATAGTCGCAAGAGCTATGCGACCTCTCGAATCGCGAAAAGAATTGAAACGATTGCGCCGAGGACCTCGACCACGACCGCGCAGAGAGCGGAGTCGATCTCCCACCAAACATTCATCGTCCAAACGCGAGGTTCGCAGCCGCAGTCCCTCACCATCGCCCGAACGCAAACAACCTGAACGAAAACACCACCACCACCACCATTCCAGCAGCAAATAGATGAATAAGAACAATTGAACAATTGAACAATCGAATAAGAACAATCGAATAAGAACAATCGAATAAGAACAATTGAACAATTGAGTAAGAACAATTGAATAAGAACAACGAACAATCGAACAGTGAACAGTAAACGGCGAACAATCAAATAATGATTTCGATTTTCGATTTATATATTGAATGAACCTATTCACCCGAATAACTATTAATTTTTCGGTCGTCGCAAAATATCTACATCGGGTTTGCGTTTGCGCACAATCCAAAAAGCACTCGCCTATTACTGCCGCCCGAGATCAAAATGAATCAAATGGATAAGCCACTATTTGAGACCCTCGACGACCAGCTTGCTTTCATTGAACATGAGCTGAACACGGCCTTCATGAGGGAGTACGACCTCATGGCCAAGGTTGAGCCGATTATAGAGGGCGACTACGAGCATTGTCTTGTACGCGTCTTTGATCTGAGACAAAAGGATAACAAGCATGGAGCTCCTATCGCCATCAGCCGCACCATGACGGTGGGAGATTGCACTCTAGTTTGTGCCGCAGCAGAGGCGCTGCTCGATCAGGTGGCCTTTTACGGCCCCAAAAGGAGAAATCCAATACCGCCAGCTATCTTCTTCTACAACCAAGCTGCAATCGACAACTGGAAGAACGATGATCCCGCCAAGAGATTTGCCTATCTAGTGGCTGAGTAAATAGTACAACCAAATTTAGATCCAATCGCGCGATGGTAGTATATCCGGTTAGCGACCAATTTTTCCCCATTTTTGTACCCTCGGGGGGTCAACACCAATAAAAAATCCATTTCAGCTCGAAACCCATGAAATTTTTTGCTTTCTGCTTAGGTAATTTTACCTAAATGAGCGGAAAACCCAGAAACCAGGTTTTTCATGCCATTCTTGGTACTACTAGCGACTAGCTAGGAGTAGGTCATGATG
>SPJK01090705.1_pt1 | contig 20722 bp, 15 predicted proteins | sample 3741771 | NCBI WGS metagenome assembly SPJK01 (sample SAMN10925997, study PRJNA522277) | cold seep metagenome | isolation source: Elba SIP-enriched marine methane seep metagenome, extraction at timepoint T2 | place: Italy: coast of Elba, Mediterranean Sea
AGCTGAATCGCTTTACCTTCAATCAACTTGGGCTGGAAGGCCTGAATCGACAAACGGTGCAGCGTTGGTGCCCGGTTGAGCAGTACGGGGTGTCCTTTCAAGATGTTTTCCAGGATTTCCCAGATGACCGGTTCTTTGCGATCGACCAATTTCTTAGCCGACTTCACCGTTTTCACGATGCCGCGTTCGATCAACTTGCGAATAACAAAAGGCTTGAACAGCTCTGCTGCCATTCCTTTTGGAATACCGCACTCGTGCAACTTCAGCGTAGGGCCTACTACGATCACTGAACGACCGGAGTAATCCACACGCTTACCGAGCAAGTTTTGACGGAAACGGCCTTGCTTACCTTTCAGGATGTCACTCAAAGATTTCAACGCACGGCCTCCTTCTGCTTTAACCGCATTGGATTTCCGTGAGTTATCGAACAATGAGTCGACCGCCTCTTGCAACATCCGCTTCTCGTTCCGCAAGATTACTTCAGGAGCTTTGATCTCCAATAGGCGCTTCAAGCGGTTATTACGGATAATGACCCGGCGATACAGATCGTTCAGATCCGAGCTCGCAAAACGACCACCATCCAATGGTACTAGTGGGCGCAGCTCTGGCGGCACCACTGGCAAATACTGGATGATCGTCCATTCCGGGCGATTTTCAACGCGAGTCTGTGCATCGCGGAAAGCCTCTACTACGCGCAAACGCTTAAGGGCTTCTGATTTCCGCTGCTGGCTCGTTTCGTTATTGGCTTGGTGGCGTAGATCATACGACAGTTGGTCCAGGTTGAGACGCATCAATAGATCGCGAACAGCATCAGCACCCATCTTGGCGATGAATTTGTTCGGATCCTCTTCGTCGAGCATCTGGTTTTCAGCTGGCAATGTATCCAACAACTCCAGGTATTCTTCTTCTGTCAGCAGATCCATTGCCTGGATGCCATCAGCTTCTTTGATACCTGGCTGTATAACTACATATCGTTCGTAATAGATAATCGACTCCAACTTCTTGGAAGAGAAGCCTAACAGGTAACCGATTTTGTTCGGCAGCGACTTAAAGAACCAGATATGAACCACTGGTACAACCAGCTTGATATGGCCCATACGCTCCCGGCGAACCTTCTTTTCGGTTACTTCCACCCCACAGCGATCGCATACAATACCTTTGTAGCGAATACGCTTATACTTGCCACAGTAGCATTCGTAGTCCTTGACAGGACCAAAAATCCGCTCGCAGAACAGACCGTCGCGCTCCGGCTTATACGACCGGTAGTTGATCGTTTCCGGCTTCAACACCTCACCATACGAGCGCTCCAGAATATCATCTGGGGAACATAAGCTGATAGTGATGCTCTCGAACTCCTGTCGCTGAACGGGATTATTTTTCTTAAATGGCATATCAACTATTTTGAGAAGGCAGATTCAATAGGTTTCTAGGTTTCGAGTTTTTTAGGTTTTGAGGTGCTGGATTAGCTCATAGCAAGAAAATCTCAGCACCTCAAAAACTCAAAACCTACTCTTAGTCGAACTTAATATCCAACGCAAGGCCACGCAATTCGTGGATCAATACATTGAACGACTCCGGAATATTAGATTCCGGCAAGTTGTCGCCCTTGACGATAGCTTCATAAGCCTTCGCCCGGCCATTAATGTCGTCCGACTTGATCGTCAACAACTCCTGGAGGATGTTACTCGCACCAAATGCTTCCAGTGCCCATACTTCCATCTCACCAAAACGCTGACCACCAAACTGAGCTTTACCACCCAATGGTTGCTGCGTAATGAGCGAGTAAGGACCAATAGAACGTGCGTGCATCTTATCATCCACCATGTGCGACAGCTTCAACATGTAGATCACACCTACCGTCGCTTGCTGGTGTAAACGATCACCCGTCTCCCCATCATAGAGGTAAGTTTGACCTAATGAAGGTAAGCTCGCCTGTTGGATATACTCCTCGATCTCATCTTGACTGGCACCATCGAAGATCGGCGTAGCAAACTTAACGCCTAACTTCTCTCCTGCCCATCCAAGTACAGTTTCGAAGATCTGTCCCAGGTTCATCCGCGAAGGTACACCCAGCGGGTTGAGGACGATATCCACTGGTGTTCCATCATCGAGGAACGGCATATCTTCCATCCGTACGATACGAGACACGATACCTTTGTTACCGTGACGACCGGCCAGCTTATCACCTACTTTCAGCTTACGCTTCTTAGCCATGTAAACTTTTGCCAGTTTCAGTACGCCAGGAGGCAGCTCATCACCGATAGAGATATTGAATTTCTCCCGCTTATGGCGGCCTACTTCCTCATTCACCTTGATGCTATAGTTGTGTAGCAAGCGAGCGATGAGGCCATTGGTCTTCTTATCGTCAGTCCACTTGGTATAGTCAATCGTAGTGTAATCGACATCACGCAGGATACCTTGGGTGAATTTCTCACCTTTTGGCACCACCATTTCGCCGTAGATCGTTTTAACACCTTGAGATACCTTGCCATTTACCAGCACGTTCAACTTATCCACCAGGATAGTCTTCAGCTCGTTCAAAGCAATTTTGTGCTGATCATCTAACTTGGCCAGCTGCACCTTCTCCTGCTCCTTCTGCTTCTGGTCTTTCTTGGCGCGAGCAAACAGTTGCTTATTGATCACTACACCTTTCAGTGAAGGTGCCGCTTTCATGGAAGCATCTTTAACGTCACCAGCTTTATCACCGAAGATGGCGCGAAGGAGTTTTTCTTCCGGCGTCGGATCACTTTCCCCTTTCGGAGTAATCTTACCGATCAGAATATCGCCTTCTTTGACCCAAGCACCGATGCGAATGATACCATTCTCATCGAGGTCCTTAGTGGCTTCTTCACTGACGTTCGGGATATCATTCGTCAATTCTTCTTGCCCCAGCTTCGTATCGCGCACATCCATCTCGAAGTGCTCAATATGTAGCGAGGTAAAGACATCTTCACGAACTACACGCTCCGATAATACAATGGCATCCTCAAAGTTGTAACCTTTCCAAGGCATGAAGGCCACCTTCAGGTTCTGGCCCAGTGCCAATTCACCGTTTTCGGTAGCATAACCGTCACAAAGGATCTGGCCTTTTACCACGCGCATTCCGCGGCGAACGATCGGCTTCAGGTTGATACAAGTACCCTGGTTGGTCCGCAGGAACTTGGTCAACTTGTACGTTTTCCGATTATCTTCGAAAGAGATCAGTTTATCTTCGTCCGTACGATCGTAGCGAATAACGATCTCGTTGGCATCCACATATTCGACTACGCCATCGCCTTCGGCGTTGATCAACATACGAGAGTCACGTGCTACCTTACCCTCGAGCCCTGTTCCTACGATAGGAGAATGAGGACGGATCAGTGGCACAGCCTGACGCTGCATGTTCGAGCCCATCAAGGCGCGGTTGGCATCATCGTTTTCCAGGAATGGAATTAAAGATGCCGACACACCAACAATCTGGTTGGGTGCTACATCCATGAACTCCACTTCTTCCGGTGTCAATACCGGGAAGTCGCCATGCTCACGGCTCTTAATACGATCCGCTTCAAAGGCACCTTTTTCATTAATCGGCGCATTTGCCTGAGCGATACGCTTGTAGTCTTCTCCCTCCGCTGACAGGTAGATGGGGTCACCATCCATCTGCACCTTGCCCCCTTTAACTGCCCGATAAGGCGTTTCGAGGAAGCCCATCTTATTCACTTTTGCGTGAACACAAAGTGTCGAGATAAGACCAATGTTAGGACCTTCCGGCGTCTCAATCGTACACAAACGACCATAGTGCGAGTAGTGTACGTCCCGCACCTCAAAGCCTGCGCGTTCGCGCGACAGACCACCAGGTCCCAGTGCAGAGATTCGCCGCTTGTGCGTAATTTCTGATAGTGGGTTGGTTTGATCCAGGAATTGGGAAAGCTGGCTAGTACCAAAGAAGGAATTGATCACACTAGACAATGTCCGTGCATTGATCAAGTCCACTGGTGTAAAGACCTCGTTATCACGAACGTTCATCCGTTCGCGGATCGTCCGGGCCATACGAGCCAAACCAACACCAAACTGTGCATAGAGTTGTTCGCCTACTGTACGAACGCGACGATTCGACAAGTGGTCGATGTCATCGATCTCCGCCTTTTGGTTCATCAACTCCACCAGGTAGGTGACGATGGCAATAATATCCTCTTTCGTCAGAACGAGAACCTCAGTTGGTGTATCCAACTCCAGTTTACGGTTGATCTTATAACGACCTACTTCACCGAGATTATAGCGCTTATCTGAGAAGAAAAGCTTGTCGATGATACCGCGTGCGGTTTCTTCATCTGGTGGATCCGTGCCACGCAGCTGACGATAGATATATTGTACCGCTTCCAACTCGGAGCTGGAAGGGTCTTTTTGTAGTGTATTGTAGATGATGGAATAGTCGAGGTCAATGTCATCCTTCTGCAGAATAATAGTATCCATTTCTGCATTCAGGATCAACTCGATATTATCCTCATCAAGCACGATATCACGCTCGAGAATAATCTCATTACGCTCAATCGTTACCACCTCACCGGTATCCTCATCTACGAAGTCTTCCGTCCAGGAACGGAGCACCCTTGCCGCCAACTTACGCCCTAGAGCACCTTCCAATCCCTCGCGTGTAGCAGGAATCTCATCGGCTAGGTCAAAGATATCCAGGATGGCTTTATCAGTATCGAAGCCAATAGCCCGAAGCAAGGTAGTAACCGGGAATTTCTTCTTACGATCGATGTAAGCATACATGACCGTATTAATATCGGTGGCGAATTCCATCCAGGCTCCCTTGAATGGGATAACCCGAGCAGAATAGATCTTGGTTCCATTTGGGTGGAAAGACTGCCCGAAGAACACACCAGGAGACCGGTGTAGCTGAGAAACGATCACTCGTTCAGCGCCATTGATCACAAAGGTGCCTTTCGGCGTCATGTAGGGGATGTTGCCCAGGAATACATCCTGAACGATCGTCTCGAAATCGACGTGTTCTTCGTCATTACAAGACAACTTCAGCTTAGCCTTGAGCGGCACGCTGTAGGTCAAGCCACGCTGCATACACTCATCGATGGAGTAGCGAGGCGGGTCAACGAAGTAGTCTAGGAATTCGAGTACAAAAATGTTCCTCGCATCCGTGATCGGGAAATTCTCCTGGAAAACCCGGTAGAGGCCTTCATTCATACGGTTTTCAGGGGTCGTTTCCAATTGGAAGAACTCCTGGAAAGATCGCAACTGAATTTCGAGAAGATCAGGGTACTGAGAGGCTAGTTTGATTTTACCGAAGTTGATACGACCTTCTTCGGCGTTTAGCAGCTTGCCGTTTGACGTCATGTGCAAATTGCGTTTTTTTTGGTTGATTCCTTGCATTCAAGCTCTCTAGCCGGCTAAAGTGAGAGCTGTATTAGAAGACAAGGAACTATTTAATACAATCCTAGCTGTCAGAAAGTTCAATGTCGCTGTAATCGATTGGCTCTTGCGAGGCAATTATGAAGCCTCAATAGCTAATATTCTATACGACGATAGGCTTAGCAGGTTGCATACACAACCAGCTAAGCCTGTAAAGACCTGGAAGCGGAGATGGGTTTGATCTAGCGTTTATCTAGCTCGAGCCCTCATCGGCAGCTCAATAAATTGGACTACCTGTACCTCCAGGCGGGATCCTAAAGTTTACTTCAGCTCGACAGAAGCACCTGCTTCTTCCAATGCCGATTTGATGCTTTCAGCTTCGTCCTTAGGGATACCTTCTTTGATGGTAGATGGTGCGTCGTCAACCAGTGCTTTAGCATCTTTCAATCCTAAGCCTAGTAGGTTCTTCACCTCTTTCACCACTTTCAATTTTGCTGCGCCACCTGAAGTTAGTACAACATCGAATTCGGTCTTTTCAGCAGCGTCACCGCCACCGTCACCACCGCCGCCAGGAGCAGCTACCGCTACAGCGGCTGCAGCAGGCTTGATGCCATATTCTTCTTCCATGATGTTTGCCAGGTCACTTACATCCTTTACGGACAGGTTTACCAGCTGTTCAGCAAGTTCTTTCAGATCTGCCATTTTGAATCTTATTTAAAAGTTTTGGACGATAAATAATTATCGTGCGCAAAAGCTTGGAAGCCAATTAATTAGTTCTTGATTATTTGAGTTGGTGTTTTTTTGGTGTTCGGCTTCAATCAAAACCCAAAAAACACTGGCTCAATATCTATTCTTATCCTTCGCGCTCTTCGAGTGCTTTGAGTAAAGACATCAAGGTGCTGCCACCAGAACTCAATGAACCCATTAAGTTTGACATTGGTGATTGCAGCAAGCCAATGATTTCGCCCAAAAGTTCTTCTTTCGACTTGAGCTTCGCCAGCGCATCCAACTGCTCATCTCCTTCGTAGATGGCGGAATCGATATAGGCTGCCTTAATCGTTGGTTTCTCATGCGTCTTACGGAACTCCTTGATCACACGAGCTGGCGAGTTGGCCACCTCGGAGAACAATATAGCGGAAGGTCCTTTCAGCGATTCGAAAAGTTGCTTGTAGTTCTTCTCTTCTGGAAGCGTCTCAAGTGCCTTGATAGCCAGGGTGTTTTTCACCACTTGCATCTGTACACCTTTTTCGAAAAGCATCCCGCGAAGATTAGTTACCTGCTCGACGTTCAGTGTTGAAGCGTCGGCAATATAGAAGTACTCTGCATTCGAGAACTTCTCTTTCAGCTCCTCAATAGCAGCTGTTTTTTCTGCTCTGGTCATGTCACGACTATTTTAGAAAAGTTAGCGAATGGATTTCGGATCGACTCTTACACCAGGACTCATCGTACTAGCTACAGTAACCGACTTCATGTAAATTCCCTTCGCAGAGGAAGGTTTCATGCGGTTTAGCGTACCCAGAAGTTCCTGTGCATTATCAGTTAGCTGATCTGGTGAGAAGGACACGCGTCCGATCGACGAATGGATAATACCATACTTATCGACGCGGAAAGCGATTTTACCGCCTTTCACATCACCAACAGCGCTGCCAACATTCATCGTTACCGTACCCGTTTTCGGGTTAGGCATCAAACCACGAGGGCCGAGGATACGACCCAAGCGGCCTACCTTAGCCATTACTTGCGGCATGGCCACAACAACATCGAAGTCGGTCCAGCCATCGTTTACTTTCTGGATCATGTCATCCAGTCCTACAAAGTCAGCACCAGCCTCCTTAGCTTCGTCCTCTTTGTCTGGCGTACAGAAAACCAATACGCGCTTGGTTTTACCTGTTCCGTGTGGCAACGTCACCGTTCCACGGATACCTTGGTCAGCCTTCCGGGGGTCAACCCCCAAGCGGACGTGTACATCGACAGAGGCATCGAACTTAGCGGTGTTGACCTCTTTGATCAGCGCCATCGCATCGTTCAGCTCATACAACTTGGAGGTATCAACCTTCGCGTTGGCAGCTGCTCTCTTTTTACTAATCTTAGCCATTATGAAAAATTTTGAGGTTCTAACGCCCTACTAGGTCTTAGCAAGGCTCCCTACTTAGTTAAATACGTCAGAATTGAGAGGACTTAGTTCTCTGCCTCTTCCCCCCACGGAGGTGTTCCTTCAACAATAACGCCCATGCTTCGAGCGGTACCTGCGACCATGCGCATACCCGACTCAACCGTAAAGCAATTCAGGTCGGGCATCTTGTTCTCTGCAATTGCACGAACTTGATCCCAAGTAACACTACCTACTTTCGTACGGTTAGATTCAGGGCTACCACCTTTAAGCTTAGCTGCTTCCATCAGTTGAGCAGCAGCAGGTGGAGTTTTGATAACAAAGTCGAAGGACTTGTCCTTGTATACGGAAATAACAACAGGCAGGAGTTTACCCGGAGAATCCTGTGTGGAAGCGTTAAAACGCTTACAGAACTCCATAATGTTCACACCCTTAGCACCTAGTGCTGGGCCAACGGGAGGAGCGGGATTCGCGGCACCACCTCTAACCTGTAGTTTTATGAAAGTTTCTACTTCCTTTGCCATGACGAATTTTTTTCCGCGTCCCCGGTTTCGGTCATTTGGGAAGCTCCCGTGCTCACACGAGACAAATTTCCATGCCGAGTCCGCTTACTTATGGTTCTCAAAAAGCACTCCAATGGTGGTGGAGGCTCTGTTTACTTATCTAGTTACGAGGTCTTTTCGACCTGCATGAAGTTCAACTCTACTTCTGTACCACGGCCAAAGATCTTTACAATTACCTTCAGCTTCTTCTTCTCCTCGTTGACTTCTTGAATATCACCTACAAACTCACTGAAAGGTCCGTCGATAATTTTTACCGTTTCCCCTACAATGAATGGTTCGATCAGTGATTCACCTACATCCTGCGATTCGTCTACCTTACCCAACATTCGGTTGGCTTCGGAGTCACGCATCGGGATAGGGTTGTTCTTACCCAAGAAGTGAATTACGTTTGGAATATTGGCGATCGTGGTGATCATTTCACCCGATAACTTACTAGGTACAGCTTCAATCAAGATATAACCAGGCAAGATGTTCCGTTCGGAAATGACTTTCTTCCCGTTCCGGATCTTATATACTTTTTCAGTAGGTACCAGGACTTGTGTTACGAAATCCCCCCAGTTGGAACGCTGGACCTCAAGCTCAATACGCTCTTTGATCTTGCGTTCCTTCCCGCTGATGACTCGCAGGGAGTACCACTTTCTATCTTCTTGCACTTCGGCCATTATGCGCCCAGGTTATAGATCTGATTGGTGATGAGCTTGGAAATAGCGTCCATCCCCAGAATTAGGAGTGCAAAAATAACTGATGCTACAACAACCAAGATGGTATTGCTTTGCAGGCTAGACCATGAAGGCCAGGTTACCTTGTGCACCAATTCGTTATAACTCTCCTTGATATACAGCTTAATCTTTTCCATTTCCCTACTTAGTAATGGTAAAAAGCGGAGGCTTTCTGCCTCTTTCCTTTAGCACGGGTGGAGGGGCTCGAACCCCCAGCCTACGGTTTTGGAGACCGCCACTCTACCAATTGAGCTACACCCGTGTATGCGGGAAAATCCCACAGTTTGAAAAACGGCGAAGTCGGAAGGCGAAAATCATGCTACCGGAGACTTGATCCCGCGGCTTCTGACCTCCGACTTCCGACCCGTATTGTATCGCTACCTAACTACCACCTGGGCAGTAAGGAGGTTTACTCGATAATTTCAGTTACCTGACCGGCACCAACCGTACGGCCACCTTCACGAATAGCGAAGCGAAGGCCTTTATCCATGGCGATGGTGTTCAACAGGGTAACTTCCAGGGTAACGTTGTCGCCAGGCATAACCATTTCCACGCCTTCAGGCAAGTTCACATCACCAGTTACGTCCGTGGTACGGAAGTAGAACTGAGGACGGTAACCATCGAAAAATGGTGTGTGACGGCCACCTTCATCCTTAGCAAGTACGTAAACTTCGCACTTGAATTTCTTGTGTGGCGTAATTGAACCAGGAGCAACGATTACCTGTCCGCGACGGATAGTCGTCTTATCGATACCGCGAAGAAGTAAACCAGCGTTATCACCAGCTTCACCGCGATCCAGCAGCTTACGGAACATCTCTACACCCGTGATGGTAGAAGTCAGTGGCTTTTCGCCGTCAGCCTGCATACCTACGATCTCAACAGGGTCACCTACATTGATAACACCGCGCTCGATACGGCCAGTAGCAACCGTACCACGACCTGTGATAGAGAATACGTCCTCGATAGGCATCAAGAACGGCTTGTCAACAGCACGCTCTGGTTCTGGAATGTCTGTATCAACAGCCTCCATCAACTGCATGATCTGAGAAACAGCATCAGCATCGCCTTCAAGTGCTTTCAAAGCAGAGCCGGCAATCACAGAAGCATTGTCACCGTCGTACTCGTAAGAGCTCAACAATTCACGTACTTCCATGTCAACTAGTTCCAACATCTCCTCATCATCAACAAGGTCAACCTTGTTCATGAAGACAACAATGTTAGGTACACCTACCTGGCGAGCCAGAAGAATGTGTTCACGAGTTTGCGGCATCGGGCCGTCGGTAGCAGCTACTACCAAAATAGCACCGTCCATCTGGGCAGCACCCGTAACCATGTTCTTTACATAGTCGGCGTGACCTGGACAGTCAACGTGCGCGTAGTGACGATTTGTAGTTTCGTACTCTACGTGAGCCGTGTTAATTGTGATACCACGTTCTTTCTCTTCCGGAGCAGAGTCAATTGTGTCGTAGTCCATTTTCTCAGCCATGCCAGCGTCAGCCAACACCTGAGTAATTGCTGCGGTCAGAGTGGTTTTACCGTGGTCTACGTGACCAATAGTACCAACGTTTACGTGCGGTTTGGTCCTCTGAAATGTTTCCTTAGCCATCGGTGTGTTACTTTTTAGGAAGCAAAGGTTATTAAAATAATCTGCCTTACTCTCGGGAGCCAACCGCAACCGGCTGCCCCGGCCATACATTCTATATGGCGGCACTAGAGCCAACGGCGGGATTTGAACCCGCGACCCCTTCCTTACCATGGAAGTGCTCTACCCCTGAGCTACATTGGCAGGAAAAAGCAAATTGATTGTCAAAACGGAGCGGGCGACGAGACTCGAACCCGCGACCCTCAGCTTGGAAGGCTGATGCTCTACCAACTGAGCTACGCCCGCTTCTTTGGTTCTTAGCTTATGCGTTTACTTGTTTTTTGACTAACTACTGAGGTAAAGTCGATAATCTAAGTAAACGCAACAACTACTAACCAATAGTGGGGGTGGTAGGATTCGAACCTACTCAGCAAAAGCACTGGATTTACAGTCCAGCCCGACTCTCCAACTCCGGCGCACCCCCGCGACATTTTGAAAGGTCTTTTATGTGGAGCCAGCAGAGGGATTCGAACCCCCGACCCGCTGATTACAAATCAGCTGCTCTGGCCAACTGAGCTATGCTGGCATTTATAGTTGTTACAGACCTTTCAACAATCCCTTGATGTCAATTTGAACTTGCTTTGAAAACAGCATTTTTCTCAAAGCGATTGCAAAGATAGGCCTTATGGCTTAAAGAAAAAACTTTTGTTCATATTTTTTTCGAGCTAAGAACGCCTACAATATTCCTCGACTATTCCCCTCAAAAAACACCGCGTTTTGCACCACTTTACCCACTAAGAACTACGCGATCCGCCTACCGTTCTCCACAACAAAAGAAAAGCGCCTTGTAGTTCCACAAGACGCTTTTCTTTTACCCGTCAAATGAAGAGGCGTTACGCTCCCGCCCGCATACGTTCTTTGTATTTGATCAACTGGCGCTTCAAGGCATCAGCAGCTTGATCAATGGCTGCTTCGAAGGTCTTATCCGATTCCTTGGCTACCAATACATCGCCAGGCACTACCAGGCGAATCTCAACGATTTTATCCTTTATCTGCCCGGAGTTTTCCAGCTTTAGGGATACGCGGCCTTCTACAATCCGATTAAAGAAGGTGTCCAGCTTGTTCAGTTTACGCTCTACGTACTGAAGTAGTTTCTGATCAGCCGTGAAATGAACGGATTCTGTATGTACTTTCATAACGTTGTTGTTTAGGGTTCTTATAATTGTTATTTCCCCGACTTAGGGTGCGCGGCATCATAAGACCGCTTCAGCTTTTCAATTGAATTGTGTGTATAAACCTGCGTAGCAGCCAGACTACTATGTCCAAGCAATTCCTTAATTGCATTCAAATCGGCTCCTTCATCTGATAAATGGGTAGCAAACGAATGTCGAAGCACATGAGGGCTGCGTTTTTCAAGTTGTGGCAGCGCCGACAGATATAAGCGTACTCGGTTATAAATCCACTTCGGATAAGGCACCGTGCCCTTATCCGTCAACAGGAAGGCCAGCCCTTTGCTCTCTGGGAATGCGCTATCGCGAAAATCACGATAGCTTGCTATGATTTTTCCACTTGCCGGCCCGAATGGCACCAAGCGCTCTTTACCTCCTTTACCCCGGATCCGAAGACGCATTTCTGCAAGCGACACATCGGCATCTTTCAGTCGTATTACTTCAGATCGCCTCAAACCACAGGCATAGCACAACTCCAGCAAAACACGATCTCGCGCACTCGCAAAGTCGCGCACTTCTCCAAAGGTGGCTAGCAAGCGCGCCATCTCGGCAGCTGGCACCACCTCTATCACCCGCTTCTGCAGCTTTGGTGTATGAATGCCCTTCGTTGGGTCGGAAAGCGATGGTTGTTGTTTGCGCCAGTACCGGTAAAACGATTTTAAGGACGACAATTTCCGGCGAATACTAGCCGGAGCATTGCCTTGTTCGAGTAGCTGGACCATCCACGAACGAATGTGAGGGGTTTTAACGGCAGGCCAAGGGAGCGTTCCGTAGGTCAATTCCAGGAAACGCCGAAATTGGTTCAGGTCCGTTCGGTACGCTGTAACGGTATGCGCTGAAAAGCGTTTTTCATTGACCAAATATTGAAGGAAAACGGCTATTGTCATGCGTTGATATACTACTCACTTAACACTATTGGTTCTCTGACAATTTTTGTGATCAAACGCTGATAAAAGCCTCGACCATCACTCTCCGCCTGAGGCGGACATTTATGGTCTTGGGTTTTTCCAGCCCACAAAAATTGTCGGAGAAGGACACTATTTGAAAGGTATCGTTTCTTTTGCACAAAAGCAACTCAGCCTGTGCACTTGTCACGTGACAATTAATGGGTAATTGTGCAGTGGACAGTGTTGCAGTAATCCAGTTGCCATTTCGTTGCTTCGCAACTTGCGGTAGGTGGTTCGACTGTTGGTCTATTGGTCCGGCGTCCGACGTCCGATGTCAGATTGAATTGACGATCGACTGAGTTGATTGTTGGTCTGGCAGGCCTGGTAGTCCTCCCTCTTAACCCATCCTCATTCCTTCCCTTGAAAAGGAAGGACGATAAGTTTAAGTAAATCGATTGGCTTGGCTCGTTGGCCCGTTTGTGGAAGGTCGCAAAAATAACGAGCTTAGGGGCATGAAGAAGGAACGTAAAGGCAAGGATTTCATCCTGAAACCAAAGTACCCCGGTGGATCACAAGCGATGAAGCGCTTTATCGCCGAGCAGCTGACTTACCCAGAGGAGGCGATCAAGGCAAAAGTCAGTGGAACGGTACACCTAAAAATGACCATAGATTACAAAGGCAAAGTCACTGAAGTCAAAATATTGTCGTCCGTAGGTTATGGTTGCGATGAAGAGGCGAGTCGGATAGCAAAATTACTTACCTTTGAGGTGCCCAAGAACCGTAGGGTACGGGCACAATTTCATAAGAAACTCAATATCCGCTTCCGGCTTCCAGCCACTCCTCCCGACAGATCCAAAGCCCAGCAAATCACCTATACCGTTAGCAAGCCGCAGGCGCAGACAGAACCGTCGTCAAAAAAACCGGGTAAGAGCTATGAGTATACCATCAAGTGGTAGCTACCGAAATACCTACCTATTTCTGACTATTAGCTTATTGCTACTAGGTACACCGCTGGCTGCACAACATTTCACCGATGCGGCCTCCTCCCTTGGTATAGTGCACACTTATCAATCATCCGTCAATGGAGGTGGTGTAAGTTTTTGCGATTTTGATGGGGATGGCTGGGATGATCTCACCTTGGCCACTGCCGATGACGCTTACCTGCAATTCTATCGCAATACGGGCGGATCCTTCGAGCAAATGCCTTATGCTGTTTTCATCGAGGTAACCGAGGAAAGCAAACAAATACTGTGGGTCGATTATGACAATGATGGCGACAAAGACCTTTACGTAGCCACCTACGGTGGTGCTAACCAGCTCTATCGAAATGACGGGCTTCCTATTTTCACCGAAGTAACCAGTGAAGCAGGTCTTCCGTCTTCCAGTAGCCGCACATTCGGTGCTTGTTTCGGCGACTATGACCGCGACGGCTGGCTCGATCTATACTACGGCGTTCGAATTCCTTTTAGTCCAGTGGAGAATCGTCATTACTTCTTTCGCAATAATGCCGACGGTACATTCAGCGAAGTGACTGAAGAGACCCAAACAATGGACCTTAGCTCGCTGCCTTTCTGCTCCTCCTTTTTCGACTACAATAATGATCGCTGGCCCGATCTTTATACCGCTCATGACCGCTACCAAGTTGCCAACACCTTATTTGAGAATACTGGTGAAGGGAGTTTCATTTCTGCCGGAGAAGTCAGTCAGGCTGACATTAGCATCGATGCCATGTGTGTCACAGCAGCTGACTTTAATCGGGATGGCTGGCTGGACATTTATGTCACCAATACTGTGGAAGGAAGTGCCCTATTGATGAACCAAGGAGCAAGTGGCGAACTCCCCATTATTTTTCAGGATGAAGCCGCCGAAGCCGGGGTGGAGTTCATGGGCGGCGTAGGCTGGAGCTCAGCAGCCTTAGACGGCGATAATGATGGCGATCTTGACCTATATGTCAGCGGTATGAATGACGGTGCAGAGAGTGTCTCAGCGGCTTATTACCAGAACGAAGATGATGGCACATTCACAGAACCAGCAGCTGGGTTCATTGGCGATACCGTCATCTCTTATAATAATGCGATCGGTGATTTTAATAATGATGGCTATGCCGACATTATTGTTTTAAACCAGGCCCCATACCATTGTCAGCTTTGGCAAAATAGTGGCGGGGAAAATCATTGGATCAAGGTTAACCTGGAAGGGGTGCTCAGCAACAGGGATGGCATCGGCAGCCGAATTGAAATATATAGTCAGGAACACTTCCAGATGCGATATACACAATGTGGTACTGGATTCCTAGGCCAGCACAGTAACACCCAATTAATTGGACTAGGAACTGCCAACACAGTGGACTCGATCATCATCACCTGGCCTACAGGGCATCAGGATCACCTGTACGATATCGCCGCAGGACAGCTATTATCCATCATGGAGGGAAGTACGACTGATGGTGAGATTGCCGTCGATCCAGATGTTCAGCTAGCTATCATCAACAGCCTTACGGTTGTGCAAGAGGAGCTCCCGATGACGGTGTATCCCAATCCAACTCAATCCGAGCTATACTTTTCCTCCCCCGGTGAGTATTATGCGATTATTGATAACACTGGCCGTTGGCTAAAACAAGGTCAGGTTTTTCGCCAACCACAATCTGTCGATGTGGAGGGGCTAACTGCTGGTCATTATTTTCTGCTTTGCTGGACCCGGGACGGCTATCGACAAGTGGCTCCTTGGGTAAAGGTAGCCGAATAAGCGCGCTATGAAATCAATTTCTTATCTACGCTGGTTCTTTGATAAAATTTACGGAACAAAGCTTGCTAAAGCCTTGCCCGCCGCTTTCCATCAATCACTTTTGGCCCAGGCCTTCAACACGCCCACAAACCTGGCCAGGAAAGGTCTGATTTTCACGCTTAGTCTCGGGAGTACCGCTCTGCTTACTGGACAACAATTCGTTGCAGTGCAGGAGGAAGCAGGCCTGACACACGTAACAAGTCACAGTGCTTTTCTAGGTGGTGGTGGCGCTTTTTTGGATTATGACAATGACGGCGATGAGGACATTTATCTCATTGGTGGCCAGGAAAAAGATCAGCTATTCGAAAACAACGGCGACGGCACCTTTACCGACCGGACGACAGAAGCCGGTTTGTTTCCTACCTCTTTTTACTACACGACTGGCGTAACCGCTGGCGATATCGACAATGACGGGGACACTGACTTGTTCGTCACCACCTGGTTTGGGGATACTTTCGATAAGAATGTGTTACTGCGTAACAATGGCAATGGCACCTTCTCCGATATTTGGATCCAACTGGAAGAGGAAGATCAGGTGTTCTCCATGGGAGCGACCTTGATTGATTTCGATCTCGATGGCTTACTGGATATTTACGTCATCAATTATGTTGATGAGGCCCAGTTCACCTATAACGAAGATAATGTGATTGTCGGGTTTGAGCACACTTGTTATGCCAATCGATTTTATCACAACCTTGGCGGTGGTTTTTTCGAAGACATTACGGATGCCGTGGGTTTAGGTGATACCGGTTGCGCCCTAGCCGTGGCCTCCACCGATTATGATATGGACGGGGATATTGACCTTTATCTGGCGAATGACTTCGGAGAATTCATCCAACCGAATCGTCTATTTCGCAATAATTTCCCGGACCTCACCTTCACCGAAGTGGGTATGGAAACAGGTGCTGACTTGGGAATGTACGGAATGGGCATTGCCATCGGTGATATCGATCAGGACCTCGATCTCGATTATTACGTTACTAATTTCGGTCGCAATGCCTTGCTTCGCAACGACGGGGGTTCCTTTAGCGATATTACTGACGAGAGTGGCGTAGCAGATACCTGGGATATTCAAGATAGCCTTATGGCCGTCGGATGGGGAACCGCTTTATTAGACATTGATAACGATAGTGATCTGGACCTATACGTGGCAAACGGCTATGTGCCAAGCCCGAATTTCATTGATTCAAGAATATTTATCGCTGATCGGTTGTTTCGAAATGACGGCCAAGGCAGCTTTACCGATATCAGCAGTTCATCGGGCGTCGACAATAGTTATGTAACAAGAGGGCTCACCTACGCCGATTACGATAATGATGGCGATCTTGATGTACTAGCAATTGTCCTCAATGTACCTGTAAATGAAGGTGGCTGGAATACCGTTTTGTACAATAATCAGGAAGGCAATCAACAGAATTGGCTTCAGGTAAGCCTGGAGGGCATCGAAGCTAACCGCAGCGCCTTCGGCGCAAAAGTATTCGTTTATCTATCCGACAAAACCCTTTTACACGAGATCAGCGGCGGGGCCAGCCACGCCTCCCAACTTAGTAGTCGAGCACACTTTGGCTTGGGTGCCGCCGAGGTCATTGATAGTGTGCAAATCCAGTGGCCTGGTGGCTTCAGAAAACAGATGGTTTACGACTTAGACATCAATCAACACTATACCATTATTGAAGATACCAGCATTGTAATCGACACGGTGCCGATCGTGCGCACCACTGACTTGGCAGCTACTGAATTCCCCCTGGTTCTAAGTCCGAATCCGACGGATGGAACGGTCCGGATTGCTACCCCATTACATCCCGACATCAAGTTTAGATCTATTCGAATAGTAGATATGGCAGGACAGCAGGTCTTCTACCAGAACGCTGACATCGATCAGCTTCCCGTAGTCCTCGATCTTCAGCATTTAGCTGTAGGCACCTACTTGCTTCAACTAGAGCTGGCTACTTCGGAAAAAGTTATTAGCCGCCTTTTACTTAAGATTTGACTTTAATAGAGTACCACTTTCACCACTGCTCCGCCGTTATTGGGTCGGATAAAATACAGGCCAGCAGGTAGGGAATCTGGGAGTACCCATTCATAGCGTCCGGGGCCGTTTACCTGCCGACTGTCAAGAACTTGACCATGCATATCGACCAATTGCAAAAGGGATTCCCCAGCGTTCTCCCAGTCTATTTGAACAATGCCGCGGCTAGGGTTGGGATACACCCGAATGTCTATGTTCGTCTCTTTCACTACTTCTATATCCACCAGGCTGCAGAATGCTTCATTCGGTTCTAGCTCCAGGTAACCAAGGGGCGTCAAATCCTGGCCTACCAGACCTTCGTATTCTTCCGGGTAACGCTCCAACTGAAAGGTGAAATTATCCCCTAAGGAAAGTTCGGTTCCCTGTTCAATCAAAAAGCCAGATCGCAAGGGCGTCCGGTATTCCCAAACCACATCACGATTCTCATCGAGCTCGAAAGAAAAACCCTGGCGAGCCGCACAGATAATTACATGACCATCATCGATCAATTGCACACTAGATGCAGCTGTCGAGTGGTTTTTGCTGGTATCAGGGTGTGAAAAGGACTCGCTGACATCTAGTGGTAAAAATCGATTGTTCTCCATCACATAGGTCTGCGAATCGTGATCCCAAACGGGCTCAATAATTTGGCCGAATGATAAACCACCGACTTCAAAATCAATGAAATTATTGAACACCAATACCTGACCAAAATACGCATAGTCCGGCGACACAAAGTCATCAATCCACTGAGCATCGTGCTGATAAAAAAGCACTTGATCGGTACTGTCTCCTTGCTGATAGGAAATCGGATTCCCCCAGCGCCAGAGCAGATCGCCTCCACGATTACTATTCCCTCCGCTGGTTGTGGCTGCTTCTTCCGTAGAAGTGCTGTGGTCAATGATCCAGATCTCATTGAAGTTCCGAACGCTAATCATTATTTGATCCAGCTCCTCATTGTAATCCAGAGAATTGGCATGGAGCCAGTCGTCGCGCTCAAAGGCCCATTGGTGATAGTTGATATCAATGCGTTCCGGGTGTTCACTGATTATGCCATAATCTAGTCGAGTAGAATCAAAATCTTGTACCAGGTGGTCCCAGGCACGCCATTGCCAGTGGATACTATCGGTGGCTGGATTTACCTCAAGAATAGTTTCCGACCAAATACGACGTTGGCTGTTCGACAGAGAATCGTAGCCGTGGGCAAGAATTTCGGGTAATTCCATTCGTTCCCAAGCCAGAATCAGCACGTGGCCATTCGGCATCCAATGAACATCGTGATGCTGCCGAAAAACTGAATCTGCCACGACATAGGTCCATTCCAGTTCGTTGTCCCAAGTCAATAGCTGGATCACGCCTCCAGCGCCACCGGCACCAAAGGTGGTGCTATTAAAAAGTGGCGGGTGGCTCTTTGCGCGAAGCAATTGACCATTTGGCGTTAAGTAAGACACTGCTCCGGGTCGGGCATCGACATCCGCATCATTCCACTGATTAACGACCTGGCCGCACTCATTCAGTAGATAAGCTGTCGATTGCCTTTCCGGATAGATAAGATTATAGCCGCCGATCGATTTATCCTGATCAATAGAGATGACGCCAACCGTATTATCCTGAGCAGAAAGGTCAACGATTGACAACAAGGAACAAAGAAGAAAAGGTAAGAGTGGATAGCGCATAATTCTAGCATTGACGGTGCTAAACGAAGAGGAGCTACACTTTTGCAAGTGCAGCTCCCCGATTTGACTGTATCAAGAAAGGACTATTAATCCCCGTCTTTCAAATCTCCAGGCCAGTCCATGCCGTCTTGACGAGTCAAGCGAACAGAACCACCTTCACCGTAGTCATTTACAATGTCAAGAGTAAGGTCAGCGCCGTTAGCCGATACAGCGTTAAAGCTGTACAATTCACCCCACTGGCTTGAGCCAGTAAAGAACAATGAACCACAGTCGTCATTCACACGCACATCGCCAAGTGGCAGGTTACCACCGTCGTTCGTTTGGCTACTCGTGTAACAAGTGTAGTAAATGCCCATAGAGACATCGTCCCGTACTTCGCCATTCGCATTAAGCGACTCCACGAAGTAAGTACCCGTACCGAATACTTCAGGATCATGCTCAGCATTCCAAATCACAGTAGTTGTGAAGTTGTTACCATCACAATCATCCCAACCGATACCGGCCATCTGATTTGTAGCGGCAGCAGCAGCATCAAATGTACCTGCAAGCTTCGAGAAGCAAGGTACATTTTCAACTCCCTGACGAATCTGGAACAAGCCGTTGAATAACGGCTGGCCCTGTACGTTGGAAGTTGTGTTGTTGGCATCGAATACACGGCCATCGTTCATAGTGATAGAACCAAGCAATGTAAAGGATTCACCTGGGACAATACCGTCTGAAGTAATACCCAGTGCAGCCAATACCTCATTAAAGGTAATGGTAATAGTGATCTGTGGGAATCCGTCACTGTTCGGGCTGAACTGAGACGAATCAAACGACTTGATCGAGGCAGGGCCCATGCCTGCATAGGTTACTGCCCAGCTGTAAGAAGATACGTCTCTGCCCTGGTTAACATCGTAGAACTCAACCGTAAAGGTTAGTTGCGAACCATCAATGTTCTCAAAGTCGAAAGTACCTTCAGTGTCACCGATCTGGCGAGGCACTGCTCCCGTTTGCACATCCGCAAATTCGGGGAAAGCTCTATCCTGCTCACATGCCGTGAAGAACACCATCAGGGCAACAAGAGCGTATGGATATAGACTTAATATTTTTCTCATTGGAAAATAGTTTCAGTTTTAAAAATGGCTTCCAGATCCGCTCTTAGTTAGTGCAACCGTCTGAGTTCGTGTCCCAGAAAACTGGTACGTTAACGCTAGGCTTCTGAGAAGCGGTAGCATTACGATTAACGAAACTAGCTGGATACCACATAGAACGAGCATAAGGTCCTGGATCAGACAGTCGAACTGGCTGCAAATCCATAGGCATGCAAGTACGACGGTAAGCGTTGTACGCTTCCAAACCTTGGCCTTGTAGTGCTAACCAGTATTCGGTCATCACGACATTCAACTTGGAATCGGTGGAAGAAGCGCCGTCAAAGCGGGCCAGTACCTCGTTGACGTAGGCATCCACATCATCAGAAGATGGTTTGAATGCCGCATCAACTGATGCCAATGATTCAAAACCCATTACCGTTCCAATCGATTCACGAATGGCCGTCTCCAACATGGTACGAGCGTCATCAGAAGTACCCATAGTCAGAGCAGCTTCAGCACGTAGGAAGTACACGTAGGAAGACATTAGCACCGGCTGAATGCCGGCTCCGCCACCACCATCGGTACCCAGGTTGGAAACCTGCGAACAATCGTCGGCATCAAATTTACCTCCAGCAGGGTACATGCCCCAAGCTGTACGCTTCAAATCATCTGGTGGAATACCGTCATCGTTACCGTGGTCACGACCCCAGTAACCCAATTTGCCTAAGTTACCGCCGCTAAA
>SPJK01018078.1_pt1 | contig 20699 bp, 22 predicted proteins | sample 3741771 | NCBI WGS metagenome assembly SPJK01 (sample SAMN10925997, study PRJNA522277) | cold seep metagenome | isolation source: Elba SIP-enriched marine methane seep metagenome, extraction at timepoint T2 | place: Italy: coast of Elba, Mediterranean Sea
ATGACGGCGGCCGGAATCCGCCAGTCCAGCATTTTGCGATACACCAGATAGCCACCGCACAGTAAAATCAGAATCGCCGAGCTTTCGCCAACGGCGCCGTTGGTCATACCCAGCAACAGTTGTTCGCTGTCGGTAAAAATATTTTGATACTTCATTAATGAAAGCGGGGTGGCGCCAGTGTAGCCATCCGGTGCAACCGTCATGCTCCATGCCTCTGTAGGCAAGGGTTTCATGAAAGGGATGGCTAAAGTTGACGGAATCAACTCGCTGAAGCGGCCTTCGGCAAAGGCAGGCGTCCAGGTGGTAATGGACACAGGAAAAGCCGCCTGCACAAAGGCGCGGCCGACCAGTGCCGGATTGAAAACATTAAAACCGATGCCGCCAAACAGGGTTTTACCCATGGCGATAGCCGTAAAGCCAGCTACTGCAGCCATCCACAATGGAAAGCCGGGGGGCAGGCTCATTGACAGCATCAGGCCGCTGATGACCGCACTGAAATCGGAGACTGTGGATTTCTTGCCGGACAACGTGCAAAAAAGCTGTTCGGTTAATGCGCAGCTGAGCGTGGTGGTTATCATCAACAGCAACGCGCTAAGACCAAACTGATACACGCCGTACACGGCAATGGGCATTAGGGCATACACCACGTTGCGCATGATTTCCGCTACAGTCGGTGCCTTGCGAATATACGGCGAGGTGCGGATGTCTATTTTAGGGGATGGTTTAGCCATTTTGGATATGCCGCTCCCGATTTAGCGCTTTGGCGATGCGGAAATATTGCACCAGCGGAATATTGGATGGGCACACATAGCTGCAGCACCCACATTCAAAACAGTCGTTTAAATGATAATCTTTTTCCATCACGTCATAGCGTCGTTTGGCCGCCAATTGGCCCAGTTCTGACGGGTTCAGGTTGATCGGGCAGGCCTGCAGGCACATCGAGCATTTAATGCAAGGCTGGATGTCATCACGTTTGGTGGCGCGTTTATCCAGCACCAGCACGGCTCCAGTGCCTTTGGTGACCGGTGTTTCCAGCGACGATACCGGCAGTCCCATCATCGGGCCGCCAAGAATCAGCTCGGCTTCTGCACCGGTAAACCCGGCAAAATCGAGGATATATTTCAGCGGGGTGCCGATCGGGACAATGTAATTTCCCGGACGCTCAAGTTCATCGCCGGTGACGGTGATAATACGTTCAATTAACCCCTGGCGATTAGGTAACAGGCTGCCCATTTCCGCCATGGTGGCGACGTTAAAAATCGCCAGCCCAATTTCTGACGGCAGGCCACGGGACGGGATTTCTACGCCCAGCAGCGATTTTACCAGCATTTTTTCCGCACCTTGCGGGTATTTGGTTTCTACCGCTTCTACCGAGATCAGGTTGTCATCAGGCAGGCGATCACGGATAACATCCATAACCTCCCGTTTATTGTTCTCAATACCGATAATCGCCTTGTCGGCATTGACTGCCTTGATGGCAATGTTAATACCGGTCATCATGGCGTCCACTTTTTCCAGCATCACGCGGTGATCAGTAGTTAAAAACGGTTCGCATTCACAGCCGTTAATTACCACCGTATGAATATTACGTTCCTTGGGTACCATCATTTTGGCGTAGGAAGGAAAGCCCGCGCCGCCCAGTCCAACCAGTCCGGTTTCCTTGACTGCGGAAATGATTTGCGTGCTATCCATGCTCAGGTAATCCTGAGGGCCCCCTGCCAGCGGAATTTGCGGAGAACTGGGTGATGTCGTGATGATAATGGATTTAACCTTTGGCCCTTTAGCACTGGGCATTAATTCGATATCCTTGACGGTGCCGCTGACACTGGCGTGAATCGGAACGGACAAGGCGTTTTCCGCCGGCTCTGCAATCAATTCTCCACGCTCGACAAACTGTCCCTTGTGTACAATAGGGATAGCGGGCGCACCAATATGCTGGGAAAGCGGTAAGACAATTTCCGGCGCAAAAGCCAGCCGGATGGTTTTTTTGCGGCTGGTTTCGTCCTTGTACTCCGGCGGATGAATCCCGTGCGGAAAGGTCTTTTTGGAAAAAAGCTGTAATAAACCCATTAAAGATAAAAGCAGGAAAATGAAACTAATCAGAGTAGAACGATTGCTGTCGGTTCAACAGGATGTTTCAGGCAAGCGCACGAAAAGCCCAAAAAATGTAATGTTATTATGGGCTTGTTAATGAATCATTATAAAAGATCGCGCCTTTTCTATCCATTGTTTCGCATGTGTAGCTTATGACGCGTGCCGATTTGAAACAGGAATAACAATGGCAACCGTTCATGAAATAGCCGGCTGGGCAGGGGCAGCTTTATTGCTGACCGGGTTTATCTGGGGGCTGAGGCGCACAGACGTCAGCTGCAGACCCGCCTACTTGCTGATGAATATTGCCGGGGCGCTGGGCATCATTATCAATACTTACAGTGTAGGTGCGTATCCGGCGATGACATTTAAGGAACCTCTGATTAAGTTGGTTAGAATTTAGCGCAGAAAAAACTGTCGCTATTTTTCGCGAAGTGAGCAGTAATAGTCATTCTATTGCGCCGATCTTCGTGGAAAATAGCGACAGTTTTAGCACGCTAAAAATAATTGGACTTGATCAGAGGTTCCTTAATATAGTGTGGATGCTGGTGGCGGTCGTCTCGCTGATCAAAAAATTAGTAAAAGGATAAATCATGCACATATGGGTCGATGCCGATGCCTGCCCCAAACCGGTCAAGGAAATTCTATTCCGCGTGGCCAATCGCACGGAAACGTCCTTGACCCTGGTAGCCAATCATTTTGTACAAACGCCACCTTCAAAATTTATTAAGTTCAAGCAAGTACAATCCGGACTGGATGCAGCGGATAATGAAATAGTCAGGCGCATGTCGGCAGATGATCTGGTGATTACCGGCGATATTCCGCTGGCGGATGAGGTGTTGGACAATGGCGGGCATGCCATTAATCCCCGCGGTGAACGCTACAGTAAAGAAAATATCAAACAGATGTTGAATATGCGAGATTTTATGGAAACCTTGCGCTCAAGCGGTATGCAGACGGGTGGGCAGTCGGCGTTGAATGCAGCAGATATCCAGGCGTTTGCCAATCAGCTGGATCGGTTTATGGCGCAGCAGAAAAAGAGTCAGACGAAGTGAGCACTGAAAAAACTATCCGTTGGGGAATGATCGGCTGCGGCCAGGTCACAGAAGTAAAAAGTGGGCCAGGATTTCAAAAGGCAGATCATTCCTGTCTTCAAGCTGTCATGTGCCGCAATGGTGAGTTAGCTAAAGACTATGCGCAGCGTCACGGGGTGCCGAAATATACCGATGACAGTGATGAATTGATTCATGATTCTGAAGTGGATGCGGTATACATTGCGACGCCACCGCACGTTCATCATGACTATGTTCAGCAGGTGGCCAAGGCGGGTAAGCCGGTGTATGTGGAAAAACCAATGGCTTTGAATTATCAGCAGTGTATAGACATGAACACGGTTTGTGAGAAGGCGGGTGTCCCATTATGGGTGGCGTATTATCGGCGTGCATTACCCAAGTTTCTAACCATAAAATCGCTGCTTGAAAAGGGCTTGATTGGTGAGACTCGTTCGGTGATGGTGACGTTCACCCGGCCGTTTACCCATGACCCGGGCAAGCCGCTGCCCTGGCGGGTACAGCCTGAAATCGCCGGCGGCGGATTTTTTATGGACCTGGGCTGTCATACGCTGGATTTTCTGGATTTCTTGTTTGGCCCCATCCAGCATGTTGCAGGTCATGTTAGCAATCAGGGCAAAAAATATCCCGCTGAAGATACCGTGAGTGGCAGTTTTATGTTTACAAACGGGATTTTGGGAAGTGCAATGTGGAGTTTTGATAGCTTTGTGTATCAAGACAAAGTAGACATCATCGGCACTCATGGAATGCTGACGTTTTCTTCATTTGGCACAGACCATCTTCAATGTATTTCAAAAAATGGCGAGCAGCAAATTACAATTGATCATCCGAAGCATGTGCAGCAACCCTTGATTCAAAGTATGGTGAATGAATTAAACGGGCAGGGGCAATGTCCGAGCGATGGGATGAGTGCAGCGCGAACAGCAAAAGTGATGCAGGCAATGATGAGCGGGGAGCCTTTTTAAACATGAGCAGGTCGCTTAAAACACTGGGTTTGGACGACATCTTGTGCTAGATTTAGCGGATTTTTATGCATTTATGGACAATCAGGTTCAGACGAGGCGTGGTATAGGTATAGGAATGATAAAGGGAAAGTACAGATTAATGAGTTCTGTTTTATTCGCAGGCGCACTATTGCCGAGTGCCGTCTTGCAGGCCGATGCACTGTCTCAGGCCATCAGGACTGAAACGGCGACCAACGAGGCAGCCATTCGTTCGCAAAAAAAGATCGACGGGTTAAGTGACAAGACGCGCGAAATGCTGGAACAGTACCGTTCTGCCGTGCATCAAAGCAAAAACCTGAAAACCTATAATGCGCACCTCAATGATTTGCTGACGTCGCAGCTGGAAGAAAAGGCATCATTGCAGCAGCAGTTATTGGATATTGAAACCACCCAACATGACGTTGTGCCACTGATGCTACGCATGCTGGAAAGCCTGAAATCGTTTGTCGATCTGGATATTCCGTTTCTTGCGCAAGAGCGTCAACTTCGGTTGCAACAACTGGATGAGATGATGGTGCGTGCCGATGTGAGTGCGGCAGAGAAATATCGCCGGATTATCGAGGCCTATCAAATAGAAAATGAATATGGCAAAACCATCGAATCTTATCGGGGCGAGTTGGAGAAAGAGGGTTTGATGAGTACCGTAGATTTTCTGCGCTTGGGGCGTGTCGCGCTTTATTATCAATTGCTGGATGGTAGCGAAACCGGCTATTGGGACAGGGAAAGCAAACAATGGCAGGTATTGGCGGATGAATATCGCACCCCGATCCGCAATGGGCTGCGTATAGCACGTAAAGAGGCTGCGCCGGATTTATTGACCCTGCCAGTACCGGCAGTGGAGGCTGAGTGATGAGAGGAATTTTATTATTTGGTCTGGTGGTGGCGTCGTTTTCATTACCGGCGGAGCATCTTGATCTGGATCAGTTGTTACAAAAAGTCAAAAAACAACAGGGCGCTGATGCACGTATCAATAAACAACGGGAAGCTGTTTTTTTAGCTGAGAAACAACAGCAGCAGGCCAAGCTGCAAAAAGTTCATGCTGACTTGAAAGCACAGCAATCACTAAGTACCCGTCTGAAGAATCAACTGGAAACCAATGAAGCGGAACTGGCAGAGCTGGAAACCCAGTTGCAGGCTTTAAGTGGCGAGTTAGGCGAGTTGTTCGGTGTGGCAAGACAAGCGGCCGGAGATTTGAAAGCGGAATTTCGCGATTCCATCATTTCCGCCCAATTTCCAGCCCGTTCTCGGGCCCTGGATGGGGTGGCCAATAGCAAGGCATTACCTACGACTGAGCAATTGGAGCTGTTATGGTTCAGCCTGCAACAGGAAATGACCGAATCTTCCAAAGTTGTGAAATATCAGGCCGATGTGCAAACCGCATCGGGCGAACCGAAGCAGGCTGAAGTGGTTCGCGTCGGTGCGTTTAATGTGATGGCAGATGGCAAGTATCTGCGATATTTACCGGAAACCGGTAAGCTCTCTGAGTTATCACGCCAGCCGGCGGATAAATATCTTGCGCTTGCCCAGAATCTGGCAAACCAGGAAAAAGGGCCGGTGAAAGCGGCTGTTGATCCCACCCGGGGTGTTATTTTAAGCATGTTGATCCAGACGCCGAATACCTTTGAACGTATTCACCAAGGGGGTGTGATTGGGTATATCATTCTTGGGCTGGGCGGGATAGGCCTGGTATTTGCGATTGTGCGACTGGTCATGCTGGCATTGACGGGTACAAAAATGCAGGCGCAAATCAATTCAGATCAATTAAATGAAGGCAACCCTTTGGGGCGAGTGCTGGCCGCCGCCGAGCATGCGGATAGCCAAGATATCGAGACCGTGGAGTTATTGCTGGATGAAGCGATTACCCGTGAAGTTCCGGCATTGGAACGCGGTTTGTCATTGATTAAATTGTTGGCGGCGGTGGCACCGTTACTTGGCTTGTTAGGCACGGTGACCGGCATGATTTCCACATTCCAGTCGATTAGCCTGTTTGGTACCGGCGACCCAAAATTAATGGCCGGAGGTATTTCGCAGGCACTGGTCACCACCATGCTGGGTTTGTGTGTGGCCTTGCCGTTATTGTTTCTGCATAGCCTGGTCGCATCCCGCAGCCGCGTGCTAACCCAGGTTCTGGATGAACAATCTGCCGGGCTGGTCAGCCGACGCGCGGGGAAATAAATCGCATGGGAGCCTTGCTAGAACAGTTTGATCTGATTCAGCAGTTTATTGTTGCCGGAGGCGCGGTATTGCCGTTCATCTTATTGGTGTCGGTGGTATTGTGGTTTCTGGTGGTTGAACGTCTGCTCTTTTTCAAGTTTCATTATCCGTCGCTACGCGATCAATGGTTGCAGGAATGGCATCAGCGCAACGATAAGTCGTCCAAACATGCGCGGCATATTCGTCTGGCGATGATTTCACAGGCATCGATGACATTGCAAAACTCGTTACCTTTGATAAAAATGCTGGTGGCGGTGTGTCCACTGATCGGTTTACTGGGGACAGTAACCGGGATGATTCATGTGTTTGATGTGATGGCCGTAACCGGAAACGGTAATCCGCGGGCAATGGCAGACGGTGTATCGCAAGCGACCATTCCAACCATGGCGGGCATGGTGATTGCCATTGGTGGTTTATATTTTAACCGACTGCTGGAAGAGCGAGCCAATGAAGAAATTCACCGGCTCAGTGATTTGTTACAAAACCATTAGATTATGCGAAGAAGAAGCCGCCGCGCGGACAGCGAGCAAAATGCAGATATTGATATGACTCCGATGCTGGATATCGTGTTTATCATGCTGATTTTTTTTATTGTCACGACCTCATTTGTCAAAGAATCCGGCATTGAAGTCAATCGTCCGACGGCTCAGACTGCGACGCGCAAAGAGCAGGGCAATATCATTGTCGCAATCAGGGCGAATGGCGATATCTGGATCGACAAGCGTCAGGTGGATGTGCGTGCGGTGCGTGCCAATGTCGCGCGTTTACATGCCGAACAACCGCTAGGAGCGGTAGTGATTGCTGCAGACAAGGAAACCAAAGTCAGTGTGCTGACGCAGGTGATGGATCAGATTCGTCTGGCCGGTATTACCAATGCCAGCATTGCAACCGAGAGTGACGGGCAGTGACACGCGGCCTGACTTCCCTTTCCGCAGGCGTCGTCATTTCGCTGTTTTTATTCTGGTTAATGCAGTTTTTGATCAGTCAGAATCAGCAAACATTCAAAAAGTCATCGTCCCTGCAAATGACCGAATTTGTGCGCTTGAAACGTGACAGCAAGGTTGAAACCCGCGACAGAATTATTCCTGAACCACCCAAACCCAAAAAACAGCCGCCTCCATCGCCGCCCATGCAGACTCGACAATCTCAGGTGCAGCAGGAACCTTTACCTGATATGGCCATGCCAAATCTGGATATTCCACTGGATGCGCGAAACCTGTCCGGCAATTTAATGGCTGGGATTAATGTAGGAAAACAGGCAGCCGTCGGCAAGCCCGGGAAAATCAATAGCGGCCTGATTCCACTGGTGCGCATAGAGCCGCGCTATCCGTTACGCGCTCAACGTCGACGCATTCAGGGCTGGGTGAAGCTGGAATTTACCATTACTGAAAACGGCAGTGTGAAAGATGCTGTTGTGGTGGCGTCCGCGCCGTCAGAAATCTTTAACCGTAATGCATTAAAAGCAATCACGCGCTGGAAATTCAAGCCCAAACTGGTCAATGGCAAACCCGTCAGGCAACGCGCCGTGCAGGTCATGGACTTTAAACTGAGACGATGATGATACGCAGTGTTCTATTGATGTGCCTGATTTGTTTTGTCGGTGGAGTCACTGCGCAGAGCAAGAAGACCACAGTCTCTCCCAACGTTTTCAAACAGCTGAGTAAATCAAATGAATTGATTGAAAAGAAAAAATACGCAGCGGCACGGGAAACGTTGAAAATAGCGTTATCAAAAAGTAAAAAGAATAGCTTTGAACAGGCTGCTGTGCTGCGTGCCTTGTCTTCGGTCAATGCGTTACAGTCAGCATATGTCAAAGCAGCTCAGCAGCTTGCGCAGGCAGTAAACTTAAATGTGTTTCCTGATGATCAGCAACAGCAGGCGATTTTGAATTTAGGGCAGTTGTATCTGGCGTCCGAGCAATATCGTCAGGCCATTGCGACGCTGGTTCCTTGGCTGGCGAAAAACGCCTCTCCAGATCCTGAATTAAGTGTGTTGCTTGCCAACGCTTATGCGCAAACCAAACAGTACAGTCAAGCGTTGCCCCATATTAAACGGGCGATAGCGTCAAAAAGAAAGCCGCCTGAGGCATGGTTGCAATTGAATCTGGCCTTGCTTTACGAGTTAAAGCGGTATCGTTCTGCCGCTCAGTTGCTTGAGCGCTTGATTAAACGTTTTCCTGATAACAAAGATTATTGGGATCAGCTTTCCAGTGTTTATGTGCAAAGCAAGCAATATAAAAAAGCGGCCGGAGTGAAACATTTGGCATTGCAAAAAGGCGTGCTGCACAGGGAAAAGGACATTTTGTCGGTTGTTGATTTATATGGTTTTGTCGGAGCGCCATTCAAAGCGGCGGACATAATGCAATCAGCGCTAAAGGCAGGCTCGGTAAAAAGGCATGCGAGCAACTGGGAAAAACTGGCCAATGTATGGTTGCAGGCGCGTGAATACGATAAAGCAATCAATGCCCTGGCGAAGGCGTCATTGCTGCATTCCAGGGGTGAGTTGTTTTTGCGGCTGGGGCAAATTCATATTGAGCTGGAGCAATGGGATAAAGCCATCAGTGCGTTGCAACAAGCCTTGCAAAAAGGAGGTTTAAAGCAGCCCGGCCAGGCGCATTTGTTGATAGGCGTCAGTAGCTATGAGCTCAACCGGAAGCAACAGGCGATGCAGGCATTTCGTTCGGCAAGTCAATTTAACAGGCAGAAAAAAAGTGCTCAACAATGGTTGAGTTATTTGGCGTCTGAATAGCTGGGAAAGAGATATAGGGGGTGTCGGATTATGCGTAATTCTACTGTGGCGATGGATGGGATATCGGCTTATTTTTCCGGTCTTTTCCGTTACGTAGTCCCACTATGCGCCTTAAAGATCAAAAAAAGTCGCTCGATGTCTCACTCGCCTGACGACGAACCCCATAACCCGACAGCCTTCTAGTGGATGAAATGTGCGTCCCTGCACAAGTTATGATAGGTAAATTAACCGACGCAATTCAACCCTCTGTCTTCATATAAGCGTTTTTTCTTCCAACCAGCAAATCTACTGTCATCGAAAGGAAGATCGTTATCAATGGCATGCTCATAACAGCTACGGAACAGGCGTGCAGTTCTAAAAGCATGTAATTCACTATCTGCGGTTACAATTTCGATATTGCCAACCTGGAAGGTTTTATTGCGTGATTTTCCATCTTTAACCCAGAAAACTGTATAGCAAAGGTAGCTTTTGTCTTTTCTGTGGTCATATTTGATGGTGCGGGATACGCCGGTTAAACCCGTAGTGGTTTTATTCTTTGGCGGTTTCAGGAAGCGTGTTTTGCTGCCTTTGAGCACAACCAGCATCTGGTCCCGCCAGGTAATTGCTGCTTGCAATGATTTACTGCGGTTTCCCCAGAGTTTGTGGGAAAAATAGCGGCTACTTTCTTTGCCGCGTCTTACAATGCGTACTTGATACCCAAATTCATCGGGTTCGGTAATATGTTTTACTTTTGCCATGTGTCCTACCTGAAGCTAAGTGCGGCGTGCTACGGATAGTGTCAATTCTTAAGAAATGGAGCCTATCTTTGCCGTTAATATTGTAATTTTTTGACTACAAAATAGCACTAAACCGAGTTGTTTTTCAAGTAAAAAATTTAGTATTAACTGATCTAATTCCCAGTGAATTGGTGTAGAATAAATGCGGTCTGATTCCTGATTTTGGAAATTTTATCAACCCCTTGTTTTACAAGAATTTTTTGGAGTGAAGTAATGAGTGTACTAGTTGGCAAACAAGCCCCAGATTTTACTGTCCCTGCTGTTTTAGGTGATGGACAAATTGTTGATGAGTTCAGTTTTTCATCTGCAACCAGCGGCAAATATGCGGTGGTTTTCTTTTACCCACTGGATTTTACTTTTGTATGTCCTAGTGAACTGATTGCTCTGGATCACCGCATGGATGAGTTCACCAGCCGTGGCGTTGAAGTGGTGGCGGTGTCTATCGATTCGCATTTTACACATAATGCATGGCGTAATACACCTGTTAATGAAGGCGGTATTGGCCCAGTTAAATACACCATGGCGGCTGATATGACACATAGCATCTGTCAGGACTATGATGTAGAAGTTGACGGTGTAGGTGTCGCTTATCGTGGTAGTTTCCTGATCGATAAAGATGGTGTGGTTCGTCATCAGGTGGTTAACGATTTACCTTTGGGTCGTAACATGGATGAAATGTTACGTATGATTGATGCGTTGCAGTTCCACGAAGAACATGGTGAAGTGTGTCCTGCTGGCTGGAATAAAGGCGACACGGGTATGGATGCGAGCCCGGATGGGGTTGCTAAATATCTGGGTGAAAACGCTGACGCTTTGTAAGTTTCAGCTTTCATTAAGCAATAAAAAAGGGTGCTTCGGCACCCTTTTTTATTGCTGGGCAGGTCAAGATTTTATTCGTTTTTTTCAGCTTCAGCCAACAGCTTTTTGCGAATGAAAAATGAGACAACAATGCTGATTAGCACTGGTATCTGAGTGACCAAAAAGGCGCTTCCGCCTTTTACAGTGCCTACTAATGCATCCAGAATAAGAAGGTCTGCCAGCCACCAGGTCAGCCAGTACCCAACTACCCCGATGATGGCCCATTTTATGCCTTGCTCTTCGGCTTTTTTTCCAGTCAAATAAAACCAGATCATTATCAGTATGCCGGCAAATTTTGCTGTTAATAACATGGTAGTGCTCCCCCTGTAGTAGAATCAGTATTTTTATTGGATTTGATTTCTTCCATTGAAAACGTCGTCTATAGTATTCGATAATTCTGTTGATTGCACGTTACCTCAACGGTAAAAGTTTTTCACGTATTAAGCATGCAGTCAGATGGCTCTGATATTTTTAGGTTGAATTCCGGGTGAGAAAAATGAGCAAGACGATTAAGATTACGTTATCGATATGTGCTGGCTTTGTGGTGTTATTAGTAGCCGCCATTATTGTGGTTCCTATGGTTGTGAACCCAAATGATTACAAACCACAAATTCAAACCGCAGTTAAAGGGGCGCTGGGTCGAGACTTAACGATTGACGGCGATTTTTCGATGTCTGTTTTCCCCTGGATAGGATTGTCTACTGGGCGGCTTGCGCTAGGCAACGCAGAAGGTTTTCCAGAGCCTTATTTTGCGGAAATCAATCAGGCGGATATCCGGGTTAAATTGTTACCATTGATTTCCAAAAAGGTGGAAATCAGCCGTATTGTTTTAAACGGATTGCAGTTAAACCTGACAAAAAACAAACAAGGCGTGACCAACTGGCAGGATATGGGGGCTAAAAAACAGGCGCAAACAACGGATGTTAAACAGCAGGCGACAACACAAGGCGGGGAATCCATGCTTGCTGCATTAGCCATTGGTGGGGTTGCGATAGAAAATGCCAATATTCAATGGCATGATGTGCAGCAGGATAAAAAAATTCAGATCAAAGACTTTTTCTTGAGCAGTGATCAACTTGAGCTGGGGAAACAAGTGCCGGTCAATTTGGGCTTTAATGTCATTGATCAAAAATCAGGCATGACCCAGCAATTGAAATTGGCGACGGATTTAATGGTCGATAGCAATGTACAACAATTTCAGCTGCATAATATTAAGCTGCAGAGTATCAGTGAAGGTGAATCGATCCCTGGAAACAAACTTGAGGCAGGGTTAGCCGGCAATATTGATATTGATCTTGCCGCTGAAACCTTGTCAATTACAGGCTTGCAATTGAGTTCTGGAAACCTGCTTTTGCAGGGGGAAGTCAGTGGCAGCAAAATCAAACAGGCAGGTGAATATAAGGGACGTTTGAATGTGCCCGAGTTTAACCTGAAAAAACAGCTTGATGTGCTTGGCAACAAGTTAAGCATGCAAGACTCAGCGGCGTTGAATAAAGTAGCCGCCCATCTTGATTTTGAGGCGACAAATACGTCGATTGATGTGAATAAGTTACAGCTTACTATCGATGAAAGTGTGTTACAGGGACACGTTAAAGTCAGTAATTTTCAAACGCCAACGACAATATTGAATCTGTCTCTGGATCATATTGATTTGGATCGCTATATGGCGCCGAAAAGTAAAAAATCTGACAGCAAGCCGGTCAGCCCGGCTGCGGTAGCTGCTGCAGGTGCCACCTTATTGCCAGTGGATATGCTGAGAAAACTTAACCTGGATGGCGTAATAAAAATTCAAACACTCAATATTAATAATGTTGATATTAAAGGCATTCAATTAGATCTTGATGCAGGTAATGGCGTGCTAAAAACCAGTCAAACCATCAGCAGTCTTTATCAAGGCTCCTATAAAGGAAGTTCTGTGGTTAATGTGCGTGGAAAAACGCCGGTAATTTCATTGAATGAAAAACTGAGTAATGTGCAGATGGAGCCTTTGTTAAAAAACTGGCAGACAGAAGATGTCAAAATGACTGGGCAGTTGAATGCCACAGCAAAATTAAATACCCGGGGGAATTCAGTTAAGGCTATAAAATCAGCATTATCGGGCAATATTAGCTTTAAACTTAATGATGGTGTGGTTAAAGGTATTAATATTCAAAAAATAATTGATAACACCAAAGCCTTGATTGATGGTGCACCATTACCAACAGATAATAAAAATGATGAAAGTGTATTCAAAGCAATCAGCGGTACAGGTAGCATTCGAAATGGGGTTTTGAGCAATAATGATTTAAGAGCGATTTCTTCACGTGTCAGAGTTAATGGGCAAGGAACAGTCAATCTGGTTGCGGAAAAGCTGGATTACACGATAAACGGTAGAGTGGTTAAAAAGACAGCTGAGGATCAACCAGAGCAGATTAAAGGTTTGCCGCTGATTGTCGACATTGGCGGTACGTTTAAACAACCCAGTTATACCGTCGATATTGCTTCTATGCTGTTGGAAAAAAACAAGGCAAAAATTAACGAAAAGGCTGATGAAGTGTTAAAAAAACTGGATGAAAAAATCGGTCCGGGTGTGGGTGATTTGATTAAAGGGTTTTTTTGATTGACAGGCATAATTAAACAGCCGGAAATAGCTCCCGAAGTATTTCATTCGAGTATCTTAAACTGGTTTGATACATACGGGCGCAAGAATTTGCCCTGGCAACAAAACATTTCACCATATCAAACCTGGGTGTCAGAAATCATGCTGCAACAAACTCAGGTGACGACAGTGAAAGCCTATTTTGTACGTTTTATAACGCGCTTTCCGACCGTACAGGCGCTGGCTGACGCGCCCCTTGACGATGTTCTCGAACATTGGGCAGGGTTGGGGTATTACGCGCGGGCGAGAAATCTACATAAAGCCGCACAATTGATTGCCGAACAAGGGACATTTCCGGATGTCTTTGACGAGATCTTGAAGCTGCCAGGGGTTGGGCGCTCTACCGCAGGTGCAATTTTAAGCATTGCTTTTAAACAACGCTTTGCGATTTTGGATGGTAATGTAAAGCGGGTGCTGACGCGTTTTTATGGCATTAGCGGTTGGCCAGGGCAGATGAGGGTGGAAAAGGAGCTTTGGGCTTTAAGTGAAAAGCTGCTGCCTCATGAACGCATCGCTGAATATACCCAGGCGATGATGGATTTGGGGGCGACGCTCTGTGTACGCCGTCAGCCAAAATGTCTCGCTTGTCCTTTAAATGAGCATTGTGTGGCGTATAAAAACCACCGCACGCATGAATTACCAACCCCAAAACCTAAAAAAATCATGCCGGTTAAAAACGTGTTTTTTTTGCTGCTGATTGAAAGCAACAACGTGCTTTTATATCGACGTCCACCTGCCGGCATCTGGGGGGGGTTATGGAGTTTGCCTGAGTTTTCCACTAAGCAGGCATTATTGGCCTGGTGTGGTCAGCAATCAGAGAATATTCAGGTGGTGCTGGATTATCCGGTGCAACGCCATACATTCTCCCATTATCATCTGGATTATACGGTGCTCAAAGTGGTCTGCCAAAACCCCAAAAATAATGTGATGGAAGCGGATTCATGGGTCTGGTATAAATCCAGTCAAGTTCAGGCATTGGGAATGCCTGCGCCGATAAAACGCATTTTGCAAAGGTCAACAGAGGTAATTGAAAATGGCGAAAATGGTCAAGTGTCAAAAACTGGGAATTGAAGCGGAAGGGCTGGAACAGCCACCGTTTCCAGGCGAAAAGGGGCAGTATATTTTTGAAAATATATCACGCCAGGCGTGGCAGGAATGGGTCGATATGCAAACGATGATTATTAATGAGCAGCGTTTGGCCAGTTTTGATCCGCGAGCAAGAAAAATTCTGGAAGCAGAAAGAGAAAAATTTTTATTCTCAGGCAATTTTCAAGTGCCTGAAGGTTACGTGCCGCCAAAGGAGGGATAAGCCACGATATGTTGGTTCGTGGCTTATGAAAGTCCGAATCAACGCTTCATTGAAGCGAAAAATTCGTTATTGGTTTTAAAGTCTTTCATTTTGCCGAGCAGGAATTCCGACGCAGCCATTTCATCCATAGGTTGCAGGATTTTGCGTAAAATCCAGGTTTTTTGCAGCTCTTCAGGATCTACCAGGTACTCTTCACGGCGTGTGCCAGAACGATTAATGTTGATCGCAGGATAAACACGCTTCTCGGCAATTTTACGTTCCAGGTGGAGTTCCATATTACCGGTACCCTTGAACTCCTCATAGATGACTTCATCCATACGCGAGCCGGTGTCAACCAGCGCGGTCGCGATGATGGTCAGGCTGCCGCCTTCTTCAATATTTCTAGCCGCACCGAAGAAACGTTTCGGTTTTTCCAGGGCGTTGGCATCGACCCCCCCAGAAAGCAGTTTGCCCGACGAGGGCGCAACCATGTTATAAGCCCTTGCCAGACGGGTGATGGAGTCTAACAGGATAACTATATCCTGTTTATGTTCAACCAGGCGGCGGGCTTTTTCGATAACCATATCAGCGACTTGAACATGGCGTGTGGCCGGTTCATCAAAGGTGCTGGAGACCACTTCACCGCGCACACAACGCTCCATTTCCGTGACTTCCTCAGGGCGCTCATCAATCAATAGAACGATCAGGTAACACTCAGGGTTATTCTCGGCAATGGCATGTGCAATGTTCTGCATGATCATGGTTTTACCGGCTTTAGGGGGCGATACGATCAAGCCACGCTGACCTTTACCGATTGGAGCGATCAGGTCAATAATGCGTCCGGTCAGGTCTTCACTGGAGCCGTTGCCTTGTTCAAGGCGGTAGCGCTGGTTGGGAAAAAGAGGAGTAAGGTTGGAGAATAGAATCTTGTGTTTTGCATTTTCGGGAGCTTCAAAATTGATCTTTTCAACTTTAAGCATGGCGAAATAGCGTTCACTATCTTTGGGTGGGCGAATTTTGCCGCTAATGGTATCTCCGGTTCTCAGCCCAAAGCGCCTGATCTGGCTAGGCGAAACGTAAATATCATCAGGGCCGGCAAGGTAAGAGCAGCCCGGTGTTCTTAAAAAGCCGAAGCCATCCTGTAATATCTCTAAAACACCATCCCCGTAGATATCTTCGCCACTTTTTGCCTGGTTTTTAAGGATTGAAAAGATCAGTTCCTGTTTGCGGGCGCGAGCAATGTTTTCCAGGCCTAAAGATTCTGCAATGCTAATGACTTCGCTGATTTGTTTTAATTTTAATTCGGTAAGATTCATAGGTTATAGAAAAATGAAATACGACAGAAAGCCGTATAAAAAGGGTCTGAGGAAATTCTATGTTGAGGTAATTAAAATGGATTGGGTCGCTCTGAGAAAAGCGTGATAAGAACTATAGCCGAAACTACTGCGCTCGTCCAGAAAAAATTAGACGAGGCGCAGTTTAATACAGATATTACAAATTGCTGTCGATGAAGTCAGTCAGCTGGGATTTCGTTAACGCACCTACTTTAGTGGCTTCTACCTCCCCGCCTTTGAACATCATCAAGGTAGGGATGCCGCGCACACCATAATGCTGTGGTGCTTGAGGATTATCATCAATATTCAGTTTGGCAACAACTAATTTACCTTCGTATTCAGCAGCTACTTCGTCGAGAATAGGGGCAATCATTTTACAGGGACCGCACCATTCTGCCCAGTAGTCCACCAGAACAGGGGTGTCTGACTTTAAAACGGTATCATCAAATTCAGCGTCAGATACATGAAGGACCAAGTCACTCACGTTTTTCTCCAAAAGATTTCAAAGGTTGTGAATATATGTGCAGGCAGGATATTTTGTCAATGCATTTCAGAGAAATTCATTTTTCAGTTATCCTATTAATATGAAAAAAACACATTTAACGGAAACGCAGTTCAGCAATCTGGAACTGTCAAACATCATTATTAAGGGGCTGAAAGAAGCTGGTTTTATCAATTGTTCGCCGATTCAGGACAGAGCATTACCCTTATTATTAAGAGGCAAGGATGTTGCGGGCCAGGCGCAGACAGGGACTGGGAAAACAGCGACGTTTTTATTGGCGACTTTTCAGCAATTGTTGAATGATGAAAGCAAAAAAATAAAATACCCTCGGGCAATCATCATTGCACCTACTCGCGAACTGGCGATTCAAATTCATAAAGATGCTGTGCAACTCAGTCCGCATCTGAATTTGAAATTTGCATTGGTGTATGGCGGGACGGATTACAAGAAACAGCAAACCAAACTTAAATCCAATGTGGATGTGATTATTGGCACCCCGGGTAGAATCATCGATTTTTACAAGCAGAATGTCTTCTCGATGGATAATATCCAGGTGATGGTGCTGGATGAGGCTGATCGAATGTTTGACCTCGGGTTTATCAAGGATATCCGGTTTTTACTCAGGCGCATGCCGCCCCCGGAGAAACGCTTGAATCTGCTGTTTTCGGCGACCATGTCCTACAAGGTTATGGAGCTTGCCTATGAGCATATGAATAATCCGGTGACGGTCAAAATTGAGATGGAAGAGAAAACGTCCAAAGCCATTAGACAGATTGCATATTGTCCGGCGAATGATCAGAAGACACCTTTATTACTTGGTCTATTGCGCATATTGGAACCTGAGCGAAGCATTGTCTTTGTTAACACCAAACGCAGTGCTGAGCATCTTAACCGGGCATTGAGAAAAAGAGGCTACCGAACTTCACTGTTAAGCGGTGATGTTCCACAGGAAAAGCGTCAACGATTGCTGAATGACTTTCAGGAAAGCCGGACAACTTTGATGATTGCAACGGATGTGGCAGCAAGAGGATTGCACATACCTGATGTCTCACATGTTTTCAATTACGACCTGCCGCAGGATGTTGAGGATTATGTTCATCGCATTGGGCGCACCGCACGGTTCGGTGCATCAGGGGAAGCAATCAGTTTTATTTGTGAAGAATATGCCTATTATCTGCCGGATATTGAAGATTTCATCAAGGAAAAAATACCGGTTGAGTCGATTACCGATGACTTGCTTACAGCAGGTGAAGGTAAAAAAGCAGAGGCTGAATCTGCAAAGAGCGACGAGGCTTCTGTTAATGTTGAAGCCAGTTTAGCGGAAGAGCAGGTGCCAGAAATGCAGGAGGAATCACAACTGCCGCTGACTGAAGATCTGCATGAGAACATGACTGAGATGGCAGAACAAGCCGAGCCGGTTGACAATGCTATGCCTGGGCGCCCAGAGTCTTCCCTCGTTGATATTGATGCGATTGAAGCAGCACCGGTGCAGAGTGATGGGCCATCTGAGTTGTCCAGCCAGAACAGCAGTGAGACGATGTTGTCTGAATCTGAATCTGAATCTGAATCTGAATCTGAATCTGAATCTGAATCTGAATCTGAATCTGAATCTGAATCTGAATCTGAATCAGATGAAATCAAACCGGCATCAACTCCCGGAAATCGTGAATCGCAGGAAACGACGTAATGTCTCTGACTGGCTGGCGACTGTCAGGTCGTTTGATGGACACCAGATGATTCAGCCCGAATTCACGCGCGGAGTGCAGTACAGGTAAACTGTCATCCACCAGCAGGGTGCTCTGTTTGTCAAAGACATGCTTTGCCTGCAGAGCCTGCCAAAATCCATCCTGCTCCTTTGCCATGCCAAAGTCATGCGAACAAATAATGCGATCAAAAAAATGGCTTAGCCGGGTTTTTTCCATTTTCAGTCCAAGAGTATCCTGGTGAGCATTCGTCACCAGCATGACTTGCTTGGGGCTGCTTTTTAACGCATCCAGAAATTCCACCACATGCGGCAATACACTGATTAATTCAGCGACTTCCTGCTTTAACCCGATGATGTCCAGTTCAAGTGCTTCGCTCCAGTAATCCAGACAATACCACTCCCTTTTTCCTTCCATACTTTTAAAAACAGGGACGAGATAGTCTTTCGCCTCAACCAGCGACAGGCTATGCAGTTCGGCATATTTTTGCGGCACAAATTCTTTCCAGAAATGATTGTCAAAATTCAGATCCAGCAGGGTGCCATCCATATCCAGCAAAACCGTATCAATAGTGTTCCAATTTATGATCATAGTGGGGTATATTGAAGGAGAAGATAATTTTCTACGCGATTAAATCAGAAAACTCATGTCAATCAAACCCAGAATATTGGCAACGAAGATGGTAGCCAGCAGTCGGCTGTTTAATGTCGAGGCGCTTGAGCTGGAATTCAGCAATGGAAAACGGTGTAGTTTTGAACGCCTGGTGCGCGGTGGAAAAGGTCTGGGCGCGGTATTGATCGTGCCCCTGCTGGATAAGGAAACGGTTCTGCTAGTGCGTGAATATGGCGCAGGTGTGGATCGCTATGAGCTGGGACTACCAAAAGGCAAGCTGGATGATGGAGAAAATAATGTACAGGCGGCAAATCGTGAATTAAAGGAAGAAATCGGCTATGGTGCCGGACGTCTCCAGTTTGTCATGTCTTTGTCATTGGCGCCATCCTATATGGAACATACGATTGATGTCATGCTGGCGACAGAGTTGTATGAAGAAAAATTGGCCGGAGATGAACCGGAAGAACTTGAGGTTGTGCCTTGGAAACTTGATGATATTCCTGCATTGCTGGCAACCGGAGAATGTACCGAAGCGCGTACCATTGCTGCGCTGTATATCATTCGGGAGCATTTAAAATAATAAGCACTAATAACAAGAACGTGTTCAGCAGAAAGCGTCTGGATAAGGCATCACGTTGTAAAGTTGGGGTTGACTCCTATAAAATAATAGAATATTATTAAATTCTAATGTATGGGCTTTCCCTATGGCCCGGTTTGTATAATTTCCCCGTGGAGGCAAACTGATGTTTTTTAGACAATTATTTGATAAAGAAAGTTATACCTATACTTATGTCATTGCTGACCCTGAAACCAATGACGCTGTTTTCATTGATCCCGTTGATACACAACTGGATGCCTATCTTGAATTACTCCAACAAAATAATTTCACCCTGAAATATTGCCTGGAAACCCATGTGCATGCTGACCATGTTACGGCCAGCGGATTATTGCGTGAAAAACTTGGATGCCAGACAGCTGTTGGTAAGCAGTGTGGTGCGGTCAGTGCGGATTTTCAAATTGAAGAGGGTGATGAGTTTACATTTGGACAAAGTGAAACAATCAAGGTTATAGCTACACCCGGTCATACGCCTGGCAGCATGTCATTTTTATGGCGGGACCGGGTGTTTACTGGTGATGCATTATTCATTGACGGTTGCGGGCGCACCGACTTTCAGGGTGGAGATTCCGGGGCGCTTTACGATGCGATAACCACGCGTTTGTTTACTCTGCCTGGGGATACTATCGTGTACCCTGGACATGATTATAAGGGGCGCTGGATAAGTAACATCATGCAGGAGAGAACACTAAACAGCCGTCTGGCAGGAAAAAGCCGTGAAGAGTTTATCGAAATTATGGCCAATCTGAATCTGCCCAAGCCAAAACTGATCGATATGGCTGTGCCCGCCAACCGTTATTGTGGCATTGATGAGGAAAAAGCCATGCAGATGGCGGATAAAAATGATGGAACACCACAGGCGGCGTCACATCCGGCAGGTTCCCCATCTGATCTGGTGGCCATGGCAAGACAGAATATCACTGAAATAGATATACAGCATGCACAGCAATTAATTGGAGAGAATGGTATAAAAATGATTGACGTGCGCGAACCTGAAGAGTTTAATCAGGGACATATTGACAATGCAATACATATTCCCAGAGGAGTATTGGAATTCAAAATCACCAATTTTCCTGAACTGGCGGATAAATCTGAAACTTATCTCGTTTATTGCAGATCAGGAAGCCGTTCTGCACTGGCAACAGAGAATCTTCAAAAACTGGGATATACACATGTACTGTCTTTGGCTGGGGGCTATCAGGCATGGAGCCAGGCTAACTGAGCGAAGGCAAAGTACCGCTGGAC
>SPJK01038903.1_pt1 | contig 20687 bp, 22 predicted proteins | sample 3741771 | NCBI WGS metagenome assembly SPJK01 (sample SAMN10925997, study PRJNA522277) | cold seep metagenome | isolation source: Elba SIP-enriched marine methane seep metagenome, extraction at timepoint T2 | place: Italy: coast of Elba, Mediterranean Sea
GTGAGGCTTGACCATATAACCCCAAGTAATTTTGGGGTTGGTTCTGACATAAGACGACTTCCCTTGAATGTATTTTCCATGATGACTAGTAGAGACTAGTTGTTTAACCAGTTATGCCTGGCGGCAATAGCGAGTTGGTCCCACCTGATCCCATCCCGAACTCAGAAGTGAAACGACTTAGCGCCGATGATAGTGTGGGGGTTCCCATGTGAAAGTAGGTCACTGCCAGGTTTTTATATAAGAAAAGGCCATCCTCATTGAGGGTGGCCTTTTTTTATGCACGTGAGAGTGACCTACTAGAACGAAGTGACATTTTTATCTGGAATAAAAATGGACTGCGGAGCTGCCCGAAGGGTGAGATACAGGGATGTATCTCATCTAAGTAGGTCACCGTGGGACAGTCACTGACTAAAAGCTAAACAGGCCATGAATGTGTTACTTAATCAAAGTAGGCCATAAAAAAAGTAAACGAAGTAGTGATAGCAGACAAACCTTAAAACAGTCCTCAATAGTTAGGTCACTGCCAGGTTTTTTATTTATTTATTTATGCACCGAAATAGCTCGATATGCCTCTTTATGGTGCTTAATCTCCTCTGTGAAAATAATTACTTAAGCGTTAAAAAGGCTTTTTCTGCTCAAAATTAGCTTAAAGCAGGAATATTTTCACAATCTCACCCTGAGGTGATTCCTAACATAAAGGGTGTGGCATAGTCAATGCAGTAATAAAACTGTAACTAAACATGAGGAGTGTCACCTTATGAAGTTTTTTGCAGTTCTAGCTTTTCTTTTTTCTTCAGTAGCTTATGCTGAAAGTACTACTTGGCAGCGCGTTATATTAAAGGGTGGCTCCTTACCTGTCGTCGCATTTTTTCCATCAACCTTAAGTGAAGCAGATACATTAAACGTATTCATTGAGGGCGACGGTCGACCTGGTATCGCCTTAGATATGGCTCAAAAGATTGAAAAAAATAGCATTTATATTGCTAGACCTTGCCAGTTTTTACGTATCGGAGGACAAGGTTGCAATAAAGCAGTTTGGACATCTCACAGGTTCTCAGGTGAAGTAATCAGATCAATGGCGAGAGCTTTAGATGTGCTTAAAATTCGCTTTAAAGCTAATAATGTTAGGTTAGTTGGCTATTCCGGTGGTGGTGCTGTTGCTTCTATACTCGCCGCACAACGTGATGATGTTAAGTTATTGATTACGGTAGCTGGTAACTTAGATCATCATCAGTGGACCGAATATAATCAAATAGCACCGCTATCTGGTTCGTTGAACCCGATTGATTATCAAGAGCTATTAGAAAAAGTGCCACAAATTCATTTGGTAGGTGAACGTGATCATACAGTGCCAGGCTCTGTTTTGGCCTCTTACCTTAATCATATGCAGCATTTAGAGAATGTACAAAGCTTTATCGTAAATGGCGCTGATCATACTTGTTGCTGGAATAATGTGATGGCTAGCCTATTTAAGTCTAGTTTAATTTATTAGCAAAAAAAGCGTATTGTCGTGACTTACTATTGCGATTAATAAATACTAGACTCACACTATTAATCTTGATATGCTGTAGCCCATTCTTAATACACCTCCTTTATTTATCAATAACGCGTTAGCGTTCTTAATTTTATTTCACATTTATCACATCAAATTCCCAATCTAGGCAATACATGAATCTAACAGATCTGAAGAAGCAGTCAGCTGCTGAGTTAATGGAACTTGCAGTTTCGATGAAACTGGAAGGACTCGCAAGAAACAAAAAGCAAGAACTTATCTTTGCAATTGTAAAAGCCCACGCAAAAGAAGGTGAAGACGTATACACAACAGGTGTATTAGAGTTATTACCGGATGGTTTTGGCTTCCTTCGCTCACCTGAAGCTTCCTATGTTGCTGGACCTGATGATATTTACGTTTCACCAAGCCAAATCAGACGTTTCCATTTACGAACTGGTGATACGATTAAAGGTAAAATTCGAGCGCCTAAGGATAGTGAACGTTATTTTGCGTTAGTCAAAATCGAAGAAATCAACTTTGAAAAGCCTGAGCAATCTAAAAATAAAGTTCCGTTTGAAAATTTAACACCATTATTCCCGAATGAGCGTTATACACTTGAGCGTGGTAACGGAAGCACAGAAGATATTACTCCTCGAGTTATAGATTTAGCCGCTCCGATTGGTAAAGGACAACGTGGTTTGATCGTTGCTCCACCAAAGTCTGGTAAAACGATGATTTTACAATCTATCGCACAATCTATTGCGACGAATTACCCTGACAGCGACTTAATTGTGTTATTGATTGATGAACGTCCAGAAGAAGTAACCGAAATGCAGCGCTCAGTAAGGGGCGAAGTAGTTTCTAGCACATTTGATGAACCTGCAACACGTCATGTGCAAGTTGCTGAAATGGTAATTGAAAAAGCAAAACGTTTGGTTGAACACAAACGAGACGTTATTATTTTATTGGATTCTATTACTCGTTTAGCTCGTGCCTATAATACGGTTGCACCATCATCTGGTAAGGTCTTAACAGGTGGTGTTGATGCGAATGCATTACAACGTCCAAAGCGTTTCTTCGGTGCCGCACGTAATATTGAAGAAGGTGGTAGTTTAAGTATCATTGCTACAGCTTTAGTAGAAACTGGTTCACGTATGGATGAGGTTATCTTTGAAGAGTTTAAAGGTACCGGTAATATGGAAGTTCAACTTGAGCGTAAATTAGCTGATCGCCGCATGTATCCTGCAATTAATGTTACTAAGTCTGGTACTCGTAAAGAAGACTTATTAACTGATCAGGAAGACCTATCTAAGTTATGGATTTTACGTAAGTTGCTTGGCCCTATGGAACCAATCGAAGCAATGGAATTCTTGATGGATCGCCTTAAAGCGACTAAGACCAATGCTGAATTTTTCGATACGATGAAGCAAGGTTGATCACAGAGACAGTAAAAAAACTGCCTCCAGCCTTATTTATAATGGGGCCTACGGCCGCCGGTAAAACAGATTTAGCGATAGAGATAGCTAAACGCGGTAATGTTGAAATTATTAGTGTCGACTCTGCCTTAGTATACAAGGGTATGGATGTAGGCACGGCTAAGCCTGATCAGAACACACTAAAACAATATCCACATCATCTTGTGGATATTATTCAGCCTAACGAGAGCTATTCAGCCGGAAACTTTAAAGCTGATGCATTACGTCTAATGGCTGATATCACCTCCAGAGGTAAAATTCCTTTGTTAGTTGGCGGTACCATGCTGTATTTCCGTGCTCTGCAATACGGTTTAGCTGATCTACCGACTGCAAACCATGACATACGAACTAAGCTTGAGCAACAGCAACAAAAATATGGATTAGAGTACCTTCATAAACGGCTACAAGATGTAGACCCTGTATCTGCAGCACGGATCCATGTGAATGATCCGCAACGATTACAGCGAGCACTAGAAGTGTATGAAATTACAGGAAAGTCCTTGACGGAGCTTACCGAGCAAACCGAAGCTGAATTTCCTTATCAAGTTACTAAACTCATATTAAGTCCGTTTGACAGAGCTGTATTACATCAGCGTATTGAAAAGAGATATTCAATGATGATGCAGAATGGCTTTATTGACGAAATGAAAGCACTGTATAACAACCCCCATTGTCATCCAGATTTACCGTCGATTCGTGCTGTTGGCTATCGACAAGCATGGTCTTTTTTAGCAGGAGACTATGATGAAGAAACATTTATATTTAAGGCTGTAGTCGCTACACGTCAAATGGCAAAACGCCAATTAACGTGGTTGCGTTCACAACCTGACGGTGTCTGGTTTGACTCTGGTCCAGGTTTACCTACACAAAGCGTGCTTGATTTTTTAATTGACGTATTACCAGAGTTAAATTTAGTAAATTAATTGTGAATTAGGAATTTAACCTCTTTCGCTGATCATAATATTTGTCTATTATGTATCTAACTGAATAATAAGAATAAGTACAGAGGCTAGTTATGGCAAAATCACAATCATTACAAGACCCTTTTTTGAATGCACTTCGCAAAGAAAATGTGTCTGTGTCAATTTATCTTGTTAACGGTATCAAGTTACAAGGCCAGATTGATTCCTTTGACCAATTTGTCATTTTGTTAAAAAACACCGTCAACCAAATGGTCTATAAACACGCTATTTCAACCATTGTGCCTGAGCGCAATGTTAATTTTAGTTCGGATAGCTAGGAGTCTTTTTGTTTGTTTGACCGTCCCGATAGTAATGCGGCTTTTGATAATTCATCAAATAAAGAAGCCGTCGTCCTCGTACATCTTAATTTTAATAACCCTGATTTTGCAGAAGCTGACCAAGAGTTCGCAGAGCTAGTTGGTTCAACTGGCGCTGAAATTGCTGCTGTTGTTCATGGTAAACGTCGCAGTCCTGATCCTAAATTTTTTACAGGTTCTGGTAAGGTCGATGAAATTAAAGAACATGTTGTAGCTAATGGTGCTGCCTTAGTACTTTTCAATCATGATTTATCCCCTAGCCAAGAGCGCAACTTAGAACAAAAGCTGCAATGCCGAGTGATTGGCCGAACAGGGCTTATTTTAGACATCTTTGCTAGGCGAGCTCGTTCACATGAAGGTAAGTTACAAGTTGAACTTGCTCAACTGAAGCACTTATCGACGCGCTTAGTGAGAGGTTGGACTCACTTAGAACGCCAAAAAGGTGGTATCGGGCTTAGAGGGCCAGGTGAAACTCAGTTGGAAACAGATCGACGATTGCTTGGTCAACGTATTAAGTCCCTTAAAAAGCGCCTAGAAAAAGTAAGATCACAACGTGATCAAGGCCGACGCTCTCGTCAACGAGGCGGGGTTCCCGTTGTTTCATTGGTCGGCTACACCAATATGGGCAAGTCAAGTTTATTCAATAACGTTACCTCAGCAGAAGTCTATGCGGATGATCGCCTATTTGCGACCCTAGATCCGACATTGAGGCGAGTAAAGTTACATGATACTCAGACTTTAGTACTTGCTGATACGGTTGGTTTTATTCGCCAGCTACCACACGACTTGGTCGAATCGTTTAGCTCAACCTTGGACGAAACACGTGATGCCGCTTTGTTGCTTCATGTAGTCGAAGCGGGTGCGTCAGATCGTGATGACTTAGTTCATCATGTCGATGGCGTATTAGAACAAATTGGTGCGAACGAAGTACCACAGCTCATGGTCTATAACAAAATTGATAAATATGAAGGCTTCGAACCTAGAATTGAGCGCGACCAAGACGGATTACCTGCACGAATTTGGTTATCTGCCAAGACAGGTGAAGGTATAGAGTTTTTACGCCAAGCACTACAAGAACACTTCCCTGAGCCTAGTTTAGAAGCTGAATTTATCGATTGATTAGTTCGGATTTTGCTTGCGAATGCTCAGCATGTCCGTAAAATAGTCACGTTTGAATTTTATTTATACTTTTCTCATTTTGGAGAGCTAAATGGCTTGGAATGAACCTGGTAAAGGTGACAAGGATCCATGGGGTGATCGTGGTAACGATGGCCCACCAGACTTAGATGATGTAGTGCGTAATCTACAGCGCAAACTTGGTGGTATTTTCGGCGGCGGAGCTTCTGGCGATAATAAATCATCTGGTGATGGCACATTAGGTTTAGGCCTTATTGTCATTATCATTCTCGCAGTATGGCTTGCATCTGGTATTTATACACAAGATGAAGCCGAGCGGGGCGTTGTGAAGCGCTTCGGTGAATATACTCGTACTACATCTCCAGGTTTGAATTGGCACTTACCGGTACCAATTGAAAAGGTTGACTTCGTTAATGTTCAAGAAAGCCGTACCGTAAACATTGGTATCGCTTCTGCAGAATCGTTGATGTTAACTCAAGACGAAAATATCATTGAAATCAAAGTAGAAATTCAATATCGAGTTAATGATCCTGTTTCATTCTTATTTAATGTTGAAGACCCAAGTAATACTTTGAAGCAAATGACAGAGAGTGCTGTGCGTGAAGTTGTTGGTCAACGTACTATGGATGAAATCCTTAAGTTTGGTCGTGCTGAAATGTCTGCAAGTGCTAGTCAACTCCTTCAGAAATTGATGGATGACTATGGTACTGGTTTGATTGTGACTAGCTTTAACTTCCCAGATATACAAGCGCCAACACAAGTCCGTGAAGCTTTTGCTGATGTTATCAAAGCCGGTGCGGATAAAGAGCGAATGAAAAACCAAGCAGAAGCTTATGCAAATGATATTTTGCCGAAAGCACGTGGTACTGCTTTTAGAACGATTCAAGAAGCTGAAGCATACAAAGAGCAAGTTATTTCAAAAGCGAAAGGTGAAACCAGCCGCTTCTTACAGGTGATGGAAGAGTATGAAAAAGCGCCTGAAATTACTCGTGAACGTTTATATCTTGATGCAATGGAATCTGTTTACTCTCGTAGTCAGAAAATCCTAGTAGATACATCTGAAGGTAATAACAATGTGTTGTACTTACCATTAGATAAGTTACGTGGTGGCGCATCAGGGCCTCGTTCAGAACTTAATAATTCATCGACATTCCCGGCAACTGATTCGACAACCAATTTAATGGGTTCATCAAGCCGTGATAATGCGCGTAGTCGAGGAGGCCGATAAAATGTCAGCACGTTTAAATTTAATTATTTTCCTCGCCTTCTTGGCATTTATTGTCGTTAGTTCATCAGTGTTTTTTGTTGATCAGCGTGAAAAAGCTTTAGTACTCCGTGCTGGCCAAATTTTTAGCACGGATTACCAACCAGGCCTTCATTTTAAAGTACCTTTAGTGGATGAAGTAAAACGTTTTGACAGCCGTATTTTGACTGTTGACGTAAAGCCTCAGGAGTACTTTACAGGTGAAAAAGAACAGCTTTTAGTTGACTCGTTCATTCTGTGGCGTGTTTCGGACGTGTCTGCCTATTACACAGCGATGGGCGGTGATCGTCGTCGTGCTGATGACCGTTTATTCAATATCGTTAATAACGCATTACGTGATGCGTTTGCGACAAGAACTGTTCAAGAGCTTGTTTCTGGTGACCGCGATAAAATGGTGTCTGACATCATTGAAGCGACTAAAGCTGCTGTAAATGAGTTTGGTATTGAAGTTGTGAACCTACGAATCAAGCGTATTGATTTCCCAACAGATATTAATAATCGCGTGTTTGAGCGTATGCGCTCAGAACGTGAGCGTATTGCAAAAGAAGAGCGTGCGGAAGGTTCGGAAGAAGCGGATAAGATTCGTTCTGATGCTGAACGTCAACGTGCAATCACATTGGCAGACGCTAAACGCGAAGCAGAAGAAATTCGCGGTACTGGTGATGCTCAAGCAACTGATATTTATGCGCAAGCATATGGTAAAAATGAAGAGTTCTATGGCTTATATCGTCGTTTAACGGCATACCAAAACGTATTCAGCGGGAACGACATGTTAGTGTTAGAGCCTAAAGGTGACTTCTTTAATAGCTTTACAACACCACAACAGTAACGAAACTTGTGAATTCTGAACTGATACACAGTTTATGGGTTGCGACTGCATTAATGCTGGTACTAGAAGGTATTATGCCGTTCATAAACCCGACTGTGTTCAGGCGCGCTTTGTATCAAATGGCTGAAATGACAGACCAACAATTACGATTAATTGGTTTCTTCAGCATGCTTGGTGGCGTTGCCTTACTATATTGGATTAATTGAATAAAATGAAAACCGTTGAACGTTGGTTACTTCCAGAAGGTATCGATGAATTGATGCCTGAAGAAGCTGCACAACTAGAGTTATTACACCGTAAGCTCATCGATATGATGCAAAGCTGGGGCTATCGATTAGTGGTTCCGCCACTTATTGAGTACTTAGATTCTTTGCTTACTGGTACTGCTCAAGCATTAGATATACAAACATTTAAGCTGACTGACCAAATGTCAGGACGTATGTTAGGAGTAAGGGCAGACATCACGCCGCAAGTTGCTCGTATAGCATCTCATCAATTAAAGCAGCAACAAGATGTATTGCGCCTTTGTTATGTCGGCAGCGTTTTGCATACCTTGCCAAAAGGTCAAGGTGCATCTCGTAACCCTATTCAGTTAGGTGCTGAAATCTATGGTCACGCTGGCTGTGAGAGTGATGTTGAAGTTTTACAGTTGATGACTGAGGTGCTTCGAGTAACGGGTGTTGCTGACCATGTTGCCTTAGATATCGGTCATGTTGCTATTTATAGAGGTTTGGCTGCGTTTGCAGGTCTGAATGAGCAGCAAGAACAAGAATTGTTTTCAGCATTACAGCGTAAAGCCATGCCTGAAATAGAACATTTATTGTCTTCCTATACACTCACAGCTGACAGTGAAGCTATGTTGCTTGCTCTAGCTGAACTTAATGGTGATGTCAGCGTGTTAGACAAAGCTGAGCAAGTTTTAGCTGCTGCGCCAGATGATGTGACAAAGGCATTAGCTAGTTTGAAACAGATTTCAGGAATGCTCCAACAACGCTTAACCGATGTGAGTTTAAATTTCGATTTAGCTGAGCTTCGTGGTTATGATTACCACACTGGTTTAGTGTTTGCGGCATATCAAGCAGGCTCATCAACACCGTTAGCTTTAGGTGGTCGCTACGATGATATTGGCGCTGAGTTTGGTGACGCACAACCTGCAACTGGATTTAGTTTGGACTTGAAATCATTAGCAAGACAATTGCCATTTGATAGCGATAAACCACAAGAAATTTCTGTTGTTTGGCAAGATGATGCTGAGCAACATCAAAAAGTTGAAACGTTGAGAGCAGAAGGTGAAGTAGTTATTTATAAACTGCCAAATACTGAATCGCCTGCTCCGCGTGAACTGATTAAGAAAGATGGTCACTGGTTAGTGGCTGAAACAGGAACAACAAGTGACTAAAAATATTGTAGTAATTGGCTCTCAATGGGGCGACGAAGGTAAAGGTAAATTAGTTGATTTATTGACTGATAATGTATCAGCAGTGGTCCGTTTCCAAGGTGGCCATAATGCAGGTCATACTTTAGTTATTGATGGTAAAAAAACGGTATTACACCTTATTCCATCAGGTATTTTGCGTGAAAACGTTCAATGCTTGATCGGTAATGGCGTTGTATTGTGTCCAGAAGCATTAATCAAAGAAACACTGCAATTAGAAGAGAATGGTGTACCTGTTCGCGAACGTTTAAAAATCAGTGCAGCCTGCCCATTAATTCTTCCGTATCACATTGCTTTAGACCAAGCTCGTGAACGTCGTCGCGGTAAGAATGCAATTGGTACAACAGGTCGAGGTATCGGCCCTGCGTATGAAGATAAAGTCGCTCGTCGTGGTTTGCGTTTAGGTGATTTACTCGATGAAGAGTTATTCGTTAGCAAGTTAAAAGAAGTGATGGAGTTCCATAACTTTGCTTTGATTAACTATTATCAAGCAGAGCCAGTTAGCTTTGAACAAGTTCGCGATGAAACCTTAGCCATGCGCGACATGTTATTACCATTGATTGCTGATGTTCCTGCAATGTTGCAGCAATATCACAAGGCTGGAGAAAAAGTCTTATTTGAAGGTGCACAAGGTGCATTGCTAGATATCGACCACGGTACTTATCCCTACGTAACTTCATCGAATACTACAGCCGGTGGTAGTGCAACTGGTGCCGGTGTTGGCCCATGTCATATCGATTATGTCTTGGGTATTACTAAAGCATACGCAACGCGTGTTGGTGGCGGACCATTCCCATCGGAGTTGTCGGATAATGTAGGTAAACATCTCGCAGAAGTAGGTATGGAAAAAGGTGCGACTACCGGCCGTGATCGCCGTTGTGGTTGGTTGGATCTAGTGGCATTGAATCGTGCTTCTTGGATCAACAGTATCACCGGTTTATGTTTAACCAAACTAGATGTATTAGATGGTTTGGAAACCATTCGTCTTTGTGTTGCTTATCAACGCGATGGTGTTGAAGTAGATACTATGCCATTGAGTGCTGACGAGTTCGAAGGTTTGGAACCTGTATACCTCGATATGCCGGGTTGGACTGAGTCAACAATTGGTGTCACTCAGTTTGATAACTTACCAGAAAATGCACGTAACTATATTGAAAAAATAGAAAACTTATCAGGTGTGCCAATCGATATTATTTCGACTGGCCCAGATCGTAATGAAACGATAGTTCAACGCGATATTTTTTCACTGTAATAGTTACTAATTATTGTAAACAAACAGGCCCTCATCAGAGGGCTTGTCTGTTTTTATACATTCACTTTGTATTTTAAATCCTTTACTTCATCTCCTGTCATCCCTCTAAACCCCCATTGATAACTGGCTTGTTCTTTAATCGTGATTTCAATATCTATCGGTGCGATTGATAAGTGTAATTCTATTTGTTCAAATAACTTTTTAATCAATTTTTTTTGTGTTTCAGGCTTTCTGCCAGCGATCATATTTATCTCAATTACGGTATATGCATCACTACGGCCACCAGGATAAAAAAAGTCCTCTTTCTCAAGTGAAATAAAGCGGTGAGCACGCTTATTTTCAGGCAAGCCAAGCTCCGATTGCATACATTGATGGATGACATTTGAGAGTAACTGTTTAATCGGGTTTAGCTTTTCTTTAATACCATAGACTACTATCATTTTAGTGTTCCTTATCACTTGATACGGCAGCCATAATAGCCGAATAATCAGTATCTGCTAGTCCTAAATCTAAGGTTTTTTGTAATAATGATTCAATACCCGCTAATGCACTTGTGTCAAGACCTAGCTGGCCCGCTACAGCTAAAAAAAGTCGCGTGTCTTTAGCTAAATGCTTAGTGGGGAAGTTTGGATTGGCAAAATCACGTTGCTGCATACGTGTTAATTTTTTATCGAAAGTTGGAGCATATAAAGCACTGTCACGAACGATGTCCATAAATTGAGCATTATCAATATGTTCTTTTTCAACCAGAGCAAGACTAAGTGCAAAGGTCGATGTGAGACCGGCAATCAGTTGGTTCATGGCTAATTTAACCGTTGCCCCTTGACCAACATCGCCAATATGACGAGGTTCTGTACCAATCAGTTTTAATAATGGCAGCACATGTTGAAAATCAGACTTTGAACCACCTGCCATTAATATTAATGTGCCTGATCGCGCTTCTGGCAAGCTGCCTAAAACAGGGCACTCTAGGTAGTGACCTTGCATCTTGGTAATTCGTTCGGCGATTTGGCGTGATTCATCGGGTGCAATAGTGCCCATTTGAATAATGGTTTTATGCTGAAAACTGCTTGAATCTATTGAATCGATGACGGAATTAATTGCCGATGCATCGCTAAGCATCAATAAAATATAGTCTGTGTATTCAATGACGTTTTGCGCAGTTGTCGAAACTTGTGCACCTTTTTCTGCTAAAGCATGCACTTTTTCAATCGTACGGTTGTAGACAGTCACTTGCTGTTTTTCATTGAGTAAATGTTCGACAAGCGCTTGTCCCATCAAACCTGTTCCAATCAATCCAATATTCATAATGATGACATTTAACCTAGTTGTAATAAAAAATACGTTACGCCATGGAAGCTAAAGGCGTTGTGAGATAGAATATGCGCTTATTTTACCGTAGAAACAGGAAAGTGCTGTGTACAAAAAAAGCATGTCAATTGCAGGTTTTGATGATGAGTTATTACAAGCCATTGAAGCTGAAAATCAACGCCAAGAAGATCATATTGAACTGATTGCTTCTGAAAATTATACAAGTCCTCGTGTAATGGAAGCACAAGGCTCTTTATTAACCAACAAATACGCAGAAGGTTATCCTGGCAAGCGTTATTACGGTGGTTGTGAATACGTTGATAAAGCCGAAGCATTAGCGATTGATCGTGCTAAAGAGTTATTTGGCGCTGACTATGCGAATGTTCAGCCTCACTCAGGTTCACAAGCAAATGCAGCGGTTTATTTAGCATTATTACAACCGGGTGATACTATTTTAGGTATGAGTTTGGCGCATGGTGGTCACTTAACTCATGGTTCAAAAGTAAGTGCCTCAGGTAAAATTTATAACTCAGTTTCATATGGTTTAAATCCTGAAACGGGTGAAATTGATTACGATGAAGTAGAGCGTTTAGCACAAGAACATAAACCTAAAATGGTTGTTGCTGGCTTCTCTGCCTATTCACGTGTTGTTGACTGGCAACGTTTCCGTGATATTGCTGATTCAATCGGCGCTTATTTGTTAGTTGATATGGCTCATGTTGCTGGTTTAGTAGCCGCAGGCGAATACCCTAATCCAGTTCAAATTGCCGATGTAACAACAACAACAACCCATAAAACATTACGTGGTCCTCGTGGCGGTTTAATCTTAGCGAAAGCAAATGCAGAGGTTGAGAAAAAATTAAACTCAGCTGTATTCCCAGGCTTCCAAGGTGGCCCTTTAATGCACGTAATCGCAGCGAAAGCGGTTGCTTTTAAAGAAGCGATGTTGCCTGAGTTTAAAACGTATCAACAGCAAGTGATTAAAAATGCACAAGTTATGGCTGATGTATTCTTAAAGCGTGGCTATGATGTGGTGTCAAAAGGCACAGACGATCATCTATTCCTTGTCAGCTTTATTGAAGCAGGCTTAACAGGTAAAGAAGTAGACGCATGGTTAGGCGACTCACACATTACTGTCAATAAAAATGCAGTACCGAATGATCCACAATCACCATTTGTCACATCAGGTATCCGCGTTGGTACTCCTGCTGTAACAACACGTGGCTTCAACGAGCAAGAATGTGAAGACTTAGCAAACTGGATGTGCGACGTGATTGATAGCAAAGGTGATGAAGCTGTTATCAGTGCGGTTAAAGCGAAAGTTGAAGCGGTATGTCAGCGTTTACCTGTTTACTCATAACAAAGGCTTGAATCACTAATGCGTTGCCCGTTTTGTGGTGCTGAAGATTCAAAAGTGATTGATTCGCGATTAGCGACGGATGGTGATGCTATCCGTCGTCGTCGCAGCTGTATTGAGTGTAATGAGCGTTTCACGACATATGAGACTGCCGAGCTCACTTTACCGAGATTGATAAAGCGTGATCAGTCTCGAGAGTTATTCTCAGAAGATAAACTCCGCCGTGGTTTTTTAAGGGCTTTAGAGAAAAGACCGGTTAGTATGGAAGCGGTCGACATTGCTGTGACGGGTATTATTCATCGTTTACGGGCTATAGGTGAACGTGAAGTTGAAAGTCGCCTTGTTGGTGATTGGGTAATGGATGCATTACGTGAACTTGATGAAGTCGCCTATGTGCGATTTGCATCTGTGTATAGAAGCTTTCAAGATGTAAATGCCTTCCGTGAAGAAATTGAACGCATGGAAAACTCAGATAAAGATTCAAAGGATTAAGTTATGCTAAGAGTCATCATATTCTGTGATATCTGTAATCAGCAGGGTATTCGTTATATAGAGCAAAAGCGAAGTATCCAAAGAGGCGATGTCGATGGACGCCGTGTTACAGATGGACGAGCATGGTTTGAAGGTTCTCTAGAAGACGCGCTTGAAGCTGGTTGGACATACGAAAATGGAATGCATGTTTGCCCAAGATGTATTGAAAAACAACAAAACGATTAAGCATGAGTTTACCTCACGAGCTATACATGGCCCGTGCTTTGCAATTGGCAGAGCGCGGGCTTTTTACAACAGACCCAAATCCCAGAGTGGGGTGTGTCATTGTTAAAAATGAGCAAATTATCGGTGAAGGTTGGCATCAACGAGTTGGACAGCCCCATGCTGAAGTCAACGCCTTAAATGCTGCAGGTGAACAAGCAAAAGGTGCTGATTGTTACGTTACGCTAGAGCCTTGCAGTCATTTTGGGCGGACGCCACCTTGTGCTGATGGCTTGATAAAAGCCCAAGTAAAACGAGTATTTGTGGCAATGCGCGATCCTAATCCTTTAGTTGCTGGTAATGGTATTAACAAATTACAACAAGCAGGTATTGAAGTCTCTGTTGGCTTATTAGCCCAACAAGCAGAAGATTTGAACCCGGGTTTTTGTAAGCGAATGCGAGAAGCAATGCCCTATGTGCGGTCTAAATTAGCGATGAGTCTAGACGGACGCACAGCAATGGCATCAGGAGAAAGTAAGTGGATTACTGGGCCTGATGCGCGTTTAGATGTTCAAAAGTTAAGAGCACGAAGTTCAGCAGTAGTGACCGGTATAGGTACTTTACAAGCTGATAATCCATCATTAACCGTTAGACACGATGCAGAAGAGGATTGGTATCATCCTGCAGAGCAATTACGTCAACCGTTAAGAGTGGTCGTTGATAGCCAATGTCGCACACCAAACACAGCTAAACTGTTTGAAACGAAAGGTGATGTTTTGATTGCAATAGCAAATGATGAAGCAACACATACAGCTGAAACAGTCGTTGTGGCGGGTCAGGATAAACAGGTTGATTTAACCTTACTTATGCAAGAATTAGCAAAGCGACAAATCAATGAAGTGATGGTTGAAGCAGGTCCAGTATTGAACGGAGCTTTGCTAGAAGCAATGTTAATTGATGAACTGATTATTTATATGGCACCGAAGCTAATGGGTGATGAAGCAAATGGTTTATTTCACCTACCTGCATTACACACAATGGCTGATAATATTGAGCTAAACATCACCGATATTCGATCGGTTGGAAAAGATTGGCGTATTACTGCCAAACCCGTTTATGAAAAGAGAGTTTAACTATGTTTACCGGCATTATTGCTGCAATAGGTAAAGTGGAAGCAGTCAAAGCGCAGGGCGGTGATTTACGCCTTGATATTGAAGTGCAATCACTAGATTTAAGTGATGTAAAGCTAGGCGATAGCATTGCGATCAACGGCGTTTGCTTAACGGTTGTGGCCATTAAAAACAGCGTATTGAGTTTTGATGTTTCGAGAGAAAGTATTGATCGTACTAGTCTTGGCAATGTACAACGCGGTTCTTCGCTGAACTTAGAAAAAGCCATGGCAGTGGGTGACCGTTTAGGTGGACATATCGTGAGTGGCCATGTTGATGGTTTAGGTGAGATTGTGTTACTTGAACCTTCCGCACGTTCTGTGAAGTTTCGAATTGCTGTACCTGTTGAATTAGAACGCTATATTGCTGAGAAAGGCTCAATTTGCATTGATGGTACTAGTCTAACGGTTAATAGTGTTGGCCCCCAGTGGTTTGAAGTTAATATTATTCCCCACACGATGCAAGAAACAATTATCAGCCATTACAAAACAGGCACGATAGTTAATTTAGAAGTCGATTTGATTGCACGATATCTAGAAAGATTATTACCGGGCGCAAAAGCAGAAACGGGCATCACTGCTGCTAAATTAGCTGAACATGGGTTTATGAAATAAATGAAGTTAAATACTACAGAAGAAATTATTGCTGATCTCAAAGCGGGCAAAATGGTCATCATTATGGATGACGAAGACCGTGAGAATGAAGGCGATTTGGTGATGGCTGCTGAGTGCGTCACACCAGAAGCAATAAACTTTATGGCGCGTTATGGTCGAGGCTTAATCTGTTTGACCTTAACCGAACAAAAGTGTCGCCAATTACGTTTACCGTTAATGGTGTCTGATAATCAGGCGACCTATTCAACCAACTTTACGGTTTCTATTGAAGCAGCTGAAGGGGTAACCACTGGTATTTCAGCAGCCGACCGTGCACTAACGGTTCAAGCTGCGGCTAACCCTGAAGCAAAACCAGAAGACTTAGTGCAACCCGGACATATTTTTCCATTAAAAGCACAGCCTGGTGGCGTTTTGACAAGAGCTGGTCATACCGAAGCAGGTTGTGATTTAGCACAGTTAGCGGGCAAAGATCCTTCATCAGTGATTGTTGAAATTTTGAATGAAGATGGCAGTATGGCTAGGCGTGCTGACCTAGAAACATTTGCAGAGACGCATCAATTAAACATTGGCACGATAGCCGATTTGATTAGTTATCGTCTTGAAAATGAAATGACGATCAGTCATTTATCGCATTGCATGATGCCCACAGAATATGGTGATTTTAAACTTTATAGTTATCAAGACACTGTTAACTCTCAAGTTCATCTCGCTTTAGTTAAAGGCAATGTAGATCCTGAGCAAGAAACATTAGTACGTGTGCACATGGCCGATCCATTGAGTGATTTACTGGGTGCAAACCGTGAGCCTATACATTGGTCGCTGCCGAAGGTGATGAAGCAACTGCAAGAGTCAGAGGCTGGCGTCTTAGTCGTATTGCGAGAACCTGAACAGAATAATAAATTAGCGGCGAAAATTGAGCGCTATCAACAACAAGATCGAGGCGATGTTTTATTAGCAGCCAAGACTGGCTGGGATATGCGGACCTTCGGTGTCGGTGCACAAATATTGTCTGATTTAGGTGTTAAAAAAATGCGTGTAATGGGTACACCAACAAAACTAACCGGCTTATCCGGTTTTGGTCTTGAACTGGTCGGGTATTCTGAAGACTAATGGCTGACACCAAACGACTGGTCGTTATCACTGGTGAAGCATCTGGAGAGGCTCATGCTAACCGGATGATACAAGCTTTGCTGCACAAACAGCCTGATATTGAGGTTTCAGGGATTGGTGGTGACGCCATGCGTGATTCAGGAGTTGAGTTAATTGCTGACTTTTCTGAGCTAGCTGTGATGGGCTTAGTAGAAGTGCTAAAACGTTATGGTGATATCAAAAAAATCTTTAATAAGGTGGTTGACCATTTAAAACAGACTCAACCTGATTTATTGGTGTTAGTTGACTATCCGGGCTTCAATTTGAAGTTAGCAAAACAAGCCAAGAAGCTTGGTATACCTATTGTTTACTACATTAGTCCAAAGGTATGGGCGTGGCGTAAAGGCCGAGTGAAAACGATCAAACGTTATGTTGATCACATGGCTGTTTTATTTCCGTTTGAAGTGCCCATATACGAGAATGTTGGCATACCTGTGACCTGTGTTGGTCATCCTCTGGTTGATGCGGTGGACAGCGATCTGACCAATCAGAAAGCGAAGCAGCATTTTGGTTTAGATATACAGAACAAAGTGATTGGCTTGTTTCCCGGAAGCCGTAAAAGTGAGGTGGAAGCGTTATTGCCGATCATGCTTGAGGCGGCGGAACGCATTAAACAGCGTCACGGAAATCTAGAGATTGTCTTACCATTAGCTCCTGGCTTGTCTAAACAGACATTAACGCCAATATTAGAGCGAAGCTCATTGCAGATAACGTTAATCGAAGGTGAGTTTTATACACTAACAAAAGCCTGTGATGCTGTTGTTGCTGCTTCAGGAACGGTTACTTTGGAAATTGCATTGCTAGGTGTTCCACACTTTTTAATCTATCGGGTTGCACCACTGTCATACAGTATCTTGAAACGTTTGGTTAAGATTCCTTACGTCGGACTCTGTAATATCGTTACTGGACAAAATATCATTAAAGAAGTGTTGCAAGATGATGTGACAGCAGAACGCATAGACCAAGAATTAAGTAGCTTACTCACAGGCAAGAGTACTCAACAAAAAGCAGGTGAGATTCAACAACACGTCTTAAAAGCATTAGGCCCTGCTGGTGGCGCTGATAACGCTGCGCAATTAATTATTGAGTTATTAAAACACGATGACAATAGATGATTTAATTGTTGGTGTAGATGAAGTCGGCCGAGGGCCGATAGCGGGGCCAGTGGTTGCTGCTGCTGTCATTTTAGATCCCAATAAGCCTATAGATGGGCTTAATGATTCAAAAAAATTATCTGAAAAAAAGCGTGAGCAGTTAGTCCCCATTATTAAAGAAAATGCTATTGCATGGTCTTTAGGACGAGCTGAAGTAGAAGAAATTGATGATATTAATATTCTGCAAGCATCATTACTGGCAATGAAGCGAGCGGTTGGAGGTTTAGCAATCAAACCTACACATGCGTTAGTTGATGGTAATAAAGCACCTGATTTGGCATGTACTGTCACAACGATTATTAAGGGTGATGAGAAAGAGCCGGCAATTGCAGCGGCATCAATTTTGGCAAAAGTGAGCCGTGATCACGAGATGGTTGACTATGACAATCAATATCCGGGCTATGGCTTAGCCAAACATAAAGGTTACCCAACCAAACAACATCTTCAAGCGCTAGATCAATTAGGTGTCATACCTATCCACCGTCTTTCATTTGGACCAGTAAAAAAGCGCCTTAGTTAATTCTTTTAAAACCTAATAAGAGCTTGCGTTAAACAACGTAGCTTTCATTTTTTCTTTCCGTATGTGCTCGCACCTAAACTTCGGATTGTTTACTCCGGTCAAATTGAAGGGAGTACATTCGAGGGGATCGCAGAATAAAGCCAAAGCGTTAGGATGCAAAATGTGATTTAAGTCACACTTTTTATTTTAATGGAGAGAGCGATGAAATTAGTTAAATTATTAGGAATATTGTTAGTTTCAGGTGCAGTATCTACATCAGTATTCGCTGGTCCTGGCTATGGGTACGGTCATTTTTCAAGAAGTAATGGTTGCTATGAGTTGAGCAAAGCTGTTGGTGGCTGGAATGGCTTTACTACAGCGGTGGACACTGCCTACGACAATACATTAGGTTTTGGTTTTGGCCTTGGTATGTGGGCAACACTTGTAGATACAAGTGGTAAAGTCTGTGCCGTTTACTCTGTTGATGGTGAAAGTGCCGGTCCAAATGGTGGTTCAGAAGCGGGAAATACCGCATGGTTAGGCAGCCGAGTTATTTCAGCCCAAAAAGCAAGCACTGCAAATGCCTTTAGTTTAGATGAGTTATCTATTCCAACGGGTGCAATTTCCGTTGCTGTATATCCTGGTGGCAGTCTTTATGGTCTACAACATAGTAATCCTGTTGATGCGACAGTTGCCTATAAGGGCTCAGCATGGAAATATGGTACTAAACGTGATCCGTTAGTGGGTAAGCGCCCGGGCGGTGTAAATGTATTCGGTGGTGGTATCGCCCTTTATGATGAATATGGCATTAAAGTAGGTGCTCTCGGTGTATCAGGAGATACATCATGCCGTGATGCATCAATGGCTTTCAATGCACGTAAGCAAATGGAGTTAGACAATGCTCCGAATCCTGATGTATTGACGTTAGTTGCTGAACCAAGTGATTTATTCCAGCAACCTCTATGTGGTGTTGGTGATCCAGATGATGCTACAGAGTTCGGTGTTGTAATCGCACCTTAGTCTGAAAAGTCGGAAAAAGCCCTCCTTATTGAGGAGGGCTTTTTTCTCTTTGATGGATAAAAAAATACCAAAATTGTGTACTGTAATAAATTTCACATGTAAATTGTTTACACTTGCAAAATTCGGTTAAAAGGTAGTAAGAGTGAACAAGTTTAAAGGTTTTACATTACTTGAATTATTAGTAGTAATGGTCATTATTGGCTTATTAGTTGGCTATGTTGCTCCTAAGTATTTTGCTCAATTAGGCAAATCAGAAGTAAAAGCGGCCAAAGCACAGCTGGATGCTATTGCAACAGCACTAGATATTTATCGACTCGACTTAGGTTACTACCCAACACAAGAGCAAGGCTTAAATGCCTTAGTCATTCAGCCTGAAAATGAAACACGTTGGCAGGGGCCTTATCTAGAAAAGGCAATTCCTCTTGATCCATGGAGTCAACCATACCTTTATCGTTTTCCAGGTGAATTTGCCGAATATGATTTACTGTCTTTTGGTAAAGATCGCCAGCTTGGTGGTGAAGGCGAAAACGCTGATATTTATTACCATCAACAATAATGAATTTCCAACTCCGAGTGGTTATGGTGAACTCGGCACCCGAGCAAATTTTTCTTGAAGCGGCCAGCCAAGAAGAAGCTCGACATTTAGCCGAAAAAAAAGGCTACACCGTACTCGATATTCGACGTAAAGGCCTAAATAGGGCAAGCAAGTTCCCATTACTCTTATTCTGCCAAGAGTTGTACGAGCTTTTACAAGCAGGCCTTAGCTTAACCGAAGCAGTTGAAACCTTAGAAAAAAAAGAAACTGATCTAAAAAACCAGCAAGTCATTAGCTTGCTGATGCGAGACTTGCAAAATGGTTTGCCGTTTTCAGCGGCACTTGATAATCAGAAAGATGTGTTCTCCGATTTACTGGTTGCAAATGTAAAAGCATGTGAGACAACAGGTAGTTTAGCTGAGGGCTTGGAGCGGTTTTCAAGTTATTTACAACAAGTCGATACATTAAAAAAACGTATTGTTAGTGCGTTTATATACCCAAGTTTTGTGATTGGTTTTGCCTTGCTGGTGGTGTTGTTTTTAATTGGTTATGTGATTCCACGTTTTAGCGAAATATACGAGTCTCGCGCCACAGAATTATCCTTTGCTGCTGAGGTTTTATTGCAGCTCGGTCAGTTAGTTCAACAGCATGGCATGATGCTGTTAATTATGGGTGTCAGTGTTATCGCATTTGGCATTTTTTTACTGACCCAGCAAACGGTAAAAGAGGCATTGGCGTCACTCATTTCTAGAATACCTTCGATTGGTGAGCGTGTTCGTATATATCATCTCACTCGTTTATACCGGACCTTTGCGATGCTGCTACGCAGTGGTATCCCTGTCGTTAGCTCACTAGACCGCGTTACTGAATTATTAGGTAGCTCATTGAGAGATAATTTGAACATGGCTAAACAACGCATCAGTGATGGTGAATCGTTTACTAAAGCATTACAAATGGCAGGTTTAACAACACCTGTTGCTGAGCAGTTATTTAAAGTCGGTGAAAAAGCTGGGCGTTTAGATA
>SPJK01083869.1_pt1 | contig 20670 bp, 24 predicted proteins | sample 3741771 | NCBI WGS metagenome assembly SPJK01 (sample SAMN10925997, study PRJNA522277) | cold seep metagenome | isolation source: Elba SIP-enriched marine methane seep metagenome, extraction at timepoint T2 | place: Italy: coast of Elba, Mediterranean Sea
ATCAGTTCCCCATCGCGGATCTCCTCGACGACAAACGCCGGATGATCGAGATGAGCTGTGAAGTAGATCGGATGATCAGTTTTGGGTGAATCCGCGAGTCGCAACTCAAAGTTTCCGTGCGCATCAACATGCTTGGTGACGCCCTCGCGTGCCGCGATCCATTCATCGATCCACGCGATCACCCGGTGCTCCTTGCCGGCTGCGGTGGGGATCTGGGTAACTTGCATCAGCCATTCGATATGCGCCGCTCGGCGTTCATCGGGGATCGTGTGCGTGGAAGTTTCGACAGCGGGTGTATCACTCATGCATCATGATATGCGGACTATTTCTCGCATCGCGCCTACCAATTGCCTAGGAGGCCGACATGCCCAACACCCCCACAGAACTGCCGCTAACTACCTCGGATGACGCAGATCACCCGCAGGTGACGAGCGACGAGATCCGCGTCATGGTCGAGCGGTTCTACGAGCACGCACGCGACGATGAGCTGCTCGGGCCGATCTTTGCTCAGCGCGTCGATGATTGGGACACGCACTACGACACCATGACCCGGTTCTGGTCCTCCGCCGTGCTCCGCGCCGGGACGTATTCCGGACGCCCGATCGAGAAGCACCGGATCGAAGGCCTCACCACCCAACACTTCGTGAACTGGGTCGAGCGATTCTCGGATGTCGTGACGCAGGAGTTCGGACCCGAGCGCAGCGCCGTTTTTATCGAACTCTCCAAACGCATGGCTGCCTCCATCGCGATGCGGATTGGAATTGGAGGCGTCGATCAGGCGCTCGCGAAACCCGCATGATTCGGGTATTCAACCCAGTTATTGGACGCAGGATTGTTGAGAATCATTCTCCACGCAAGTTGGGCTTGCTTTGTCGCCGATGTGCGTGATACTGGGTATTGACGAACCAATCAGCCGCTCCAAAGTGGGCAGCGACGAACGATAAGGAAGACGACTATGCCACACATCATCGCCGAGCCGTGCATCAAGACCAAGGACACCTCCTGTGTCGATGCGTGCCCCGTAGATTGCATCCACCCCACCAAGGACGAGCCGGACTTTGAGTCCGCCGATCAGCTCTTCATCGACCCCGACACCTGCATCGACTGCGGGCTCTGCGTCGACGAGTGCCCCGTCCAAGCCATCTTCCAAGACGAAGATCTCCCCGACGAGTGGTCCAAGTTCGTGCAGATCAACATCGATTACTACAACAAGTGATCGACGTTTGTAACCCGATTGAACACAACCCGGCCCTAAGCCGGGTTTTTTGATGATTCATTGAAGTTTGCGTGCAAGCAACGTCTGTGGCATGCGACCATGGGCGGAGGCACCCATGAACCAACCCCACGACCAACACCCCATCCTCGACGATCGAGCCGCGCTGCAACGGTTCGTCACCACCGGCGACCCCGCTGCGTTTGAGCTCATCACCACCCGATACCAATCTATGGTGCTCGGCACATGCAACCGTGTGCTGCGTTCACGCGCCGATGCGGAAGACGCAACACAGGAAACATTCCTCAAACTCGCACGGCACGCATCGCAGATCACCTCGAACCTCGGTGCCTGGCTGCACGCCGCCGCGATGGGGTCATCGATCGATCTCATCCGCCGATCGAGCACCATCCGCAAGTCAGAACACGCCGCTGCTCGCGCCAACTCAAAGGACGACACACCAACGAGCGGCGAGATCCGTTGGTCGGAGATCGAACCTGTTCTCGATGACGCGCTCGCAGCCCTCGACCCTGCCGATCGAGACCTGCTCGTCTCGCGCTACCTCTGCACACGCACCCAACGCGATATCGCCCAAGAGCTCGGCGTATCCGAGGGCACCGTGTCCCGCCGCATCGACAAAGCCCTCAACAAACTCCGCGTACAACTCCAATCACGAGGCGTGCAAGTCGCAACATCCACCGCCCTGCTCGGCGTACTCGCTACGATCCCTGCGCTCATCGTCCCGGCATCCCTGACATCGAGCGTGCTCAAGATCCCGCTCTTCCACAGCATCGGATCCGTCGCGGGAACCGCGACGAAACCCGGGTCCTCGTTCGCCGTCAAGGCGCTGGGCGTGGGTCTCACCCTCGTCATGCTCATGGGTGGCGCGTACATCATGACCCACCAACCCACGGCCAAGTTGCCCAAACCGATACCCACCGCGGCGATCATCCCGCTATCCAGCGCAGACGCACCCGATCGACCCAAGGGCAAGATCGGACCGTTCCAGATCGTTTCCGCGGGAGAACGCAACGGGTTCGCACGCGGGCTCTGGATCCGCGAGAAGCGCCTCGCGATCCGTCACGGCATCGAACCCGAGAGCGGCAGGGTCAAGGTCGCTTCTCTTGAGATCCTCGCACGCGAGAAGGATGAACAAGGCGTGGTCCTCATGACCCGCGTCCGCGACATCATCCCCGCCGGAGATCAGTACAGCCGATTCGAGCTCGGACAAAGCGTCGATATCCATGTGAGCTTTGACGAGTACGGGCGTATCGTGCTCAAGCCACTCACCGACGGTGTCCAACTCGGCGCGAACGAGCCCCGATGGTTCGGCGTGCGACCCCCGCTCGGGTGGGAAGAGTACGGGCGAATCCCAGACGACGCCGGCCCCGGAGGATTACTCGGCCCATGGACCGAAGCCGAGCGGATCCCCGTCACGATCACCAATCGTGAGATCCGGTTTGGCACCGACACCTGGCAGGCCGCGATCTACCGCATCGTCGAATGGGACAAGCGCGACGGGTACGCCCGCGTCGAATCGATCCACGCGGGTGGAAGAAATCCGCGACTCATCGGCACCCGCTTCCGTTTGATCATCCGTAAGGATGATGAGGGATACACGATCGCGTACTTCCCGCCCAGCGCGTCCGATGATCTCGCTTGGCCGAGCGGATTCGAGTACTCTGCGGACAACCCCGTCACCGTCGTCAAGATCCGGGAACTGCCATGAGTCGGGCGCGGGCATTCACCGTGGTGGAACTGATCGTCACGATCGCCATCATCGCGGTCCTGATCTCGATACTCATCCCATCCCTTTCCCGAGTCCGCGCGTCGTCTCGACGGACCAAGTGCCTGACGAACGCGCGAGAGATAGCAACGAGTGTCGAGACATTCGCGGGGAACCACGCCGGTCGTCTCCCCGAGAACCGCACACTCATTTCCAACAACGAGTACATCACCTGGCGCGGGCAGTTCCTCCGCGACGAGTACGTCAAAGACGTCTCGACCTGGACGTGCCCAGCGCATCGCAATCCGGGTCCGAAGTCTGAGCTCGGCGCGACTGATGATGGCGCTCGATGCGTCGAGGACCCTCGCGCGAGCTATGCGCTCAACGGACATGTGCTCTGGCGTCGCGACTCGATCGACGATGACGCGAAGCGACCTGTCAACATCATCCGCCGTCCGAGCCACACGATCCTGATCGCCGAGACGAATCGGCTCAACGCGGACCTGCGTGTGAGCCCGCCGTTGATCGCGAACTACTACAACGATGATCCGGGCCCGTACGGGTTCTGGCACGATCGACAAGGCGTGTACGCGTTCTACGACGGTCACGCGGAGACCCTCGGCCTGCTCGAAACCGGGAACCCCGATTGCCGATGGCACAACGGCGCCGACCTGAGCGACGACCCATTCGTCCCCCAGACCGAGGCGGAACGCCGCCCGCATGATCACCCGGATTGGGAGTTTCTCGTCCCAGAGATCTACCTGCGATAACGGGACACGAAAAAACCCGCACGTCGGCGGGTTTGTTGTTAAGCAAAGGTTGTTTCTCACGCGGCTTCGTTCAATCCTGAATCGAAGTCGCTGTCAAAGTCCTCGCCGAACTCCTCATCCCCGAATGCAGCCTCGAACGCGTCGAGGGCTTCGTCCGTGAGTTCTTCTTCCGACTTGGGCGTGATTTTCTTGGGTTCCCCCTTGCCCCCAGCCTTGGACCCTGTCTCCATGAACCGTTCCGCCCAGCGATCCGGGCGGACATTCGCGGGCGCGTCCGAACGCTCGAGCCAGTCCTCCGCTGCAGGCAGGTTCAGTTCTGTAGGCATCGTCTTCCGATATCCAAGCAGACGGATCACCTCGAGGACGTCGGTCCATGTGGGGAACATGCGATCGTTGGATTTTTTGAACGCGTCGATGGCCATCAGGAACAGGAACTGTTCCGTGTTCATCTCGCCTTCTTCTGCGGATTTGGTGAACTCGGAGAGTCGCCGACCGCGTCCGCGACGGCGCTCAAGACCCGTGAATCCTTCATCGGTAGGGTCGAGCTTGACGGGTTCACCCGTGCGTGGGTCTTTGAGGTTGCGTCGATCAACGCCGAGTCGCCGGTCGACCACCGTCCCCGGAGGGGGTGGCCCATTGGGGTTTTTACGACGATCAAAGTTAGGGTCTGTGTAGTCCGGCGTTGAGTTTCCCATGAGACAATCCTCCTGAGCCTCTCTCGCCGAAGTTCGGGCGATTCAGGGCTCAGAGATCATCATCGTCGATATCGTCATCCGAATCCGTATCGAAGTCGTCATCCTCGTAATCGTCGTCGTCGTAATCGTCGCTGAAGTCATCATCCTCATCGTCGTCATCATCGAGGAAGTACGCCTCATCGTCATCAAGGTCATCGTCGACATCACAGATCGCGATGTTCCCGGACCACTCGTTATCGCTCGTGGAAAGCCCGTGATCAGGCTCGAGAATCGCAATACCCGCATCGTGCGTGTCCGCGTTCCAGTCCGTATTCAGATCGGTTTCAAAGATCGAGGCGGTGGTCATTTTCAGTCTCCGAAAGTCATCAGTGCGACGCGACGCGATTTGATTCATCCCAAAGGGTTAGAAGATCCGTCAAACGAAACAATCCCCCCAACGCGCCTACGGTATCACCCATCCCCGGCGTGTCAAATGCATCACCCATGATCATCTCGGGTTTTTGTCTTTGAGTTCTAACGAGCACCCCTTCTCGACCGTACACTCTCGCGTATGTCATCTCCCCCCCATACCGATTTCAACCCCCTCGCGGGTCTTGCAGCACTCGTCTTCCCGGGGGCGGGGCACCTCGTGCTCGGACGAACCAAACGCGCCGTCCTCGTCTGCGTCGGGGTCATGGGGTTGTTCCTCTTCGGATTGCTCATCGGCGGAATCGACTCGATCGACTCGAAGAATGATCGAGTCTGGTTCTTTGGGCAAGCACTGGTCGGCGCACCCACCGTCATCGTCGATTACGTTCACCAGTCCCAGTTCAAAGCCGCTGACCCAAACAACCCGAGCATCATCCGATCCGGTTTCCCCGGCGAGCAGCGCGTGATCCAAAGCGGTCAAGCGATCTGGCAGCCCCTCACCCCGGAACAGATCGAATCGGGGATGGGTCCACCCAATGTCCCGGGTCTGGGACGCATCAACGAGATCGCGATGCTCTCGATCGTGCTCGCAGGGATGCTCAACCTGATCGTGTTCCTCGATGCGTTGATGCCCACGCCGGAGAAAACGCAGCGTCCTAAGAAAGCAGAAGGGGGCGACGCATGAACACACTCGCGTACACCCCCTTCATCGATGCGCTCCCTCTCCACGACGTCTGGTACCTCCTGATTGTCCCGATGACGATCTTCCTCGCGATCGGATACAAGGGCGTCCGCACGACGCATCTCAACCGATACCCCCGAGAAGTGGTGATCTTCATCATCCAGATCCTCGGCGTGATGGCGGTGCTCGCGATCTCGTTCATGATCCTCGTGAATATCCTGATCCCGATGCTCGCGCCGATGCCCTCGTAAGAGGAACATCATTAACTCGGTGGGATATACCGATCCTCGTTGCTTGTGTACCCCATGTCCAGGTTCTGGATCAGGTAACGCAGCGCGTCCACGCAATGATCGTGCCCGTCCTTCTCCGGCGAGTCCGTGAACGGCTGATCCTTCGGATAATGGTACTTCCGCATCGAATCGATCAGGTGCGTGCAGGAGGCATGGATGTACAAACGCACCCCGCCCGCTGCGGGTTTGAGTCGTGATCGGATGAGCTTGAGCCCCTGATGCAGCCCGAGCTTGCGATCCTTGACGACCAACCCCGCGCGGCGCATCGCCTGGATGTCCGAGATCCCCGTCTGGAACCCACGCTGACGACCCGCCGGGTCGACCCCGATCCAGGCTGGCGACACGCGATGCGCCTTGATGACTCCGATGTGCTCGTCGAGGGCCGCGTCGCTCTGGACATACTCATCGATAATCCACAGAGCGCCAGCGGAATCCACATGCGCGAACAACACCACCGTCGGCGATCGGATCCCAAAGTCCATCCCCGCGACACGCATCCCCGAACTCGCGCCGTCGGGGATCGTGTCCACGACATGCACACGATCATCGAACTCGGGGAGGACGCAATCGCTCCGCTGGGGACGGATGCACAGCATCTCCGCGTTCCAGGTGTCTTCGCCCACCCGCTGCTTGAGCGCGATCGCGTCATCGATACTGATATGACCCGGCACTTCGCTCGGGGTAGAGGGTGTTCGCGTGCGCGTCTTCGCGATCCCGCAGCACTCGGGTGCAAGCGGGCACGCCCCATCGTCACCCATGCACGAATGAGTATCGTCGCAGGCGTCGAGGACATCCACGACACCCCACTTAAACACCCGCCGTGGCGTGGTGTCGTCGTTGCTCTGCTCGATGAGCTCGTGCATCAACCCATACGGCACATGCATCGTCGAAAAACACTCGACACTCCCACGGACCCGATCCGAACCCGATCGCATCTCGCGTGTGGTGAGCTGGGCGGCTTCCCACACTTCGCGATCGAAGAGCTCGAGTTCGTCGCAACGGAGCTTCTGCACGCGCGTTCCTCGCACGGAGGTCTGGGATTGGGCAAGCAGTTCCACGCTCGACCCGTTCGTCAATCGGATCCGCCGTTCCGTGATGCGTCCCTCGACGAGCTCGTCGAAGGGCTCGATCGCGTACAACTGACGCAGGTGCGCGTGCATGCGCTTGCTCTGCTCGAGTGACCCGCCGAGGATCCGGATCTCGATCCCGGGCTTGAATACCATGTCGAGCAGCGTCGCGACGGCAGCATAGAAAGTCTTGCCCCCGCCCCGGTTCGCCCAGACGACGCAATCGCGAGGCGATCGGTCCTCAAAGAACGCATGACACACATAAGCGAAGGGCGCGCTGTGCCCATCGACGATGGGTTCACGCACCACCATGATGGAGAGATGCTCGATCAGCCACGCGTGCAGATCGTCGTCTGTCTCGGGCATCAGCGCCCATGGGAGTTGATGTTGATTTTCGCTCACGATCCCACCCCCTCGCCGGGTTGAATCTCGCCCAGCGCGATAAGCAGCGCCCGCGATCGATCGTGGCTCAATCGTTTGAGTGTTCGAAGGATCGCGTTCCGCTGCGCTCGCGTGACGAAGAAGGTCAAAGCGGACGGGAGCGCCCCGGTGCTCGTTTCAGGTATTGGTTTCGGTAATGGATTCGTGGTGGTCTGGGTCATCTCCCCATTCGCCTTTCGTGAACGCGTAGGCGCGGGGGCGCGAGCACAAACGACAGGCAGCCGAGGGGGTGAGCTGCGTAACTTGGTCCAGGGTGATCGACCCCGAGGGGAGGAGCTTGCGCATCTTCCCCCACGAGATCAGTTCGCGCATCAGCAACGATCCAGGTTCGATCGTCGCGTGCGCGAGTTGTGCTGGGGTGAGATCCAGATGCGTCAACGCATCGAGCAACCGCGTATCCACAATGTCGGGTTCAAGGACATACGGCGTCATCCCCGCACGCGAAAAGAACGGGCACACCTCGCCCATCGCGGCGCTCGCCTCGGTGCCTTGGGTCAACGGGTTCTTAAGGTACGCGCGCACGAGCTGCGTCGCGACACCCAATCCACGACTCCGTGGCTCAACGATCACGCGCGAGATCGTGCGGACGTGCTCGTTCAAGAGTTGCGCGTTGCGGCGCTTATCGTTTTTCGGGAAGACGCCCGGCCAGGCGCGATCCCGCCACCCGCCATTGAGTGTCGGCATGGACACCACCAGCACACCCGCAAGGATCTGGCGCGATGGATGAATGAACCGAGGCACGCGACGCATCGCCCGCATCACACGCACGATTGTCGCGGGTGGACCCGATCGATAATGCAGATGCGCGACGGACGCGTAGTCTTCCATCGAACCGGGCTCGATTCGGATGGGTTGCGCTTGGGTGGGTTTCGGATCGCGTATTGACATTGTCGCAGCGTCGATCACCATATCCGGCGTGAGCATCGATTCGAGATCCTCGTGCGCGCTGGCGCCGACGAACGCGATCCCGTGTGTACGCACCCATCGCGTGATGGTTTTGCACAGCGAGTACGCGCACGCGCGGTCGATCGTGGATGCGAGCTCGTCCGCGATGACGATGTCGCCGGTGCATGCATTGTGCATCGCCATGGCGAGGCGCAGGCGTGCCTGCTCGCCGACGGATAACGCCCCGGCTGGGCGTGCCCAGAGCTTGGGTTCTGCGAGACCTGCGAGCGAGAGCGACCGTGCCCGATCAAGTGCCGAGCCAAGGAGCAGATCAAAGCACGCACGATTGGATTGCGACTTGGTCAACGATTCCTGTACCCGGATCACACGTTTCGAGTCGAGGTGTGAAACAAACCCACGGATCAACGAGGACTTGCCCGCGCCGGACGGGCCTGCAATGAGTAGCACGCGTCCGGGTTCGATCTCATCGAGCATCGCGTTGGTTGGACGCGTTGATCGTGCCTGATGAGCGAGATCGGGTTGCGGGATGACCCAGAACCCGGCGCACGCGTGGGTGAGTTCGGGAGATGGGTTGTTCGATGACGCGACGTGATGGATTGTCGTCGGCGAGACACGTGGGGCGCTGTTCATGACGAGACCCGTTCCGTGGTTTGCCACGTCCGGGTTGGGCGCTGGTACTGCTGCTGGTCTGCTTGTGCCATCGCGTCGATCGCGTCCCGGTGTTTGCGAATCATGTGCAGCGACGTCTTGTGTGTCTTGCTGACATCGCGCATCGATCGCCCGCGGATGAACAGGTCCTCCGCGATGGCGCGCCGCTTGGGTGTCCACGCGTTCCGGTTCGCGACGACATAGGCGCAGCGGGGGTCTTCTAATCTGAGTACGATCTCACGCAGGCGCTTGCGGATGTGTCTCGCGTCCTCGTTGGACATTTCGCTGATCTGCGACGCGGTGAGCCCGCGCTCAAAGTAGGCTAGGGTGATTTCTCGATCGTGTTTGTCGAGCCAATGCGCTCGTCGTGCGATCCGCCTGGAGAGGTCCGCGTCGCGTCTTCGGCGCAGATCGACCCCTTTATAGCCGTGAGAAATCCAATCTCCCATCCCACACTGACGTTGCATGCTCGTCCCTTCGCACAGATTTGAGTGAAAATCGCTTGACATGACACAGATCATAGTTCACAATACAGAGAACGATCTTTTGGAAGAATATACCAATAAGAGAACGAAATGCAAGGGTATTGTATGGTATCGCCGGAAAAGTGCGCACAAACCCGGTTACTCCATTGTGATGATCGAGCACCATCCACAATCGCAACCCCAAGGTTGCGCGGGGAACCCTCCGAGATGACTCTTCCACTCCAATCTCATTCCGAACATTCGGAGCCTTGCTTTGCCACGGTCTTGCGTCAACGACGCGCCAAGCTCTCCCTCTCACTCGGCGAGCTCGCAGATCGCGTCGGATGCGCGAAGTCCTATCTCTCCGCGATCGAGACAGGAAAGAAAGGGCCACCGACAGAGCAACTCATCGAGAAACTCGAAGAGGCGCTTTCTTTTCAATGCGGCGAGCTCCTCCGGCATGCGCGCTGGGCGCAGACACCGATCGAGATCCGCGAGAACCTCACACGTCTTCAACAACTCGATCAGCACGCGCGCATGCTCGCCAAGCTGCTCACGTTAAGTGCGCAAGAAGGAACATCACTCGATGAGTTGTACGCATCGGGAGCACTCCGCAACGTCATCGAGCACCTTGATCCCAGCGCGACACCCAAACCAAAGCCCGAGCAGGTTGCGCAGCGGGCATCACGCGGCGCAGACAGCATCCACAGCGTGCTCCCGACGGAGGTGCCGTTGATCAACAAGGTCACCGCCGGATACCCCGCGGACTTCACAGATATGGATTTCCCCGCGCGTGTTGCGGACGAGTACATCCGCACGCCGGACCTCAACGACCCCGACGCGTTCGCTGCACGGGTGGTGGGGGACTCGATGCACCCGAACTATCAGGAGGGGGACATCGTGGTGTTCTCGCCTGCCAAGTCGATCGAGTCTGGCGCGGATTGCTTTGTGCGCTTTGAGCGCGACGCGGAGAGTACGTTCAAGCGGGTGTACTTCGAGACGAGTGAGGACGGTGACGAGATGATCCGGATTCAGCCGATCAACAACGCGTACCCGCCCAAGACCGTGCCTCGCGAGGAGATCGCGGGGCTTTATGCTGGAGTCTCCGTCATCCGCTCGATCGGCTAGGTCGCGTGCGTTGCGTTCGAACCAGACGCAATAATCATGACGCCCACGAGCACGATCACGACGCCGAGGACCTTGCGCATCGTCATCGCTTCGCCGAGAAACAACGCCCCGAGGAGTACCGCGGTCGCGGGCGCGATCGTAAACGCGATGGGTTTCATCTTGGAGACCTCGCCCAGCGAGATAGAGATATAGAAGGCGATCATTGCGAGGGCGCCCGCGACGATGCCCGACCCGCCGAGCAGCAGCGCCCATTGCTTGAGTGTCAGCGCGTCGTCGCCTTGGAGGGTGAGCCCCTTGCCTGCGCCATCTGGCGCGAGTCGTCGCGCGACGAGGTACGCGCCCCAGATGATGGGGAGCGCGAGGGTGGTTCGGAGCGCGACGGCGAAGAAGGGCCCGACCTTGTGGGTGTGTAGGACCGCTTTGGCGCAGACCTCCCCGATCCCCCAGCACAACCCCGCGACGATCGCAAAGATGATTGCTTGCATGGGAGGATTCTACGCTTGCTATGATTCGTCTATGAGTAACTCGTCGCTGCACACGTCGATCATTCAGGAAGAGCTCGACACCTACGCGCGTGTCGCGCAGGTCTTCGCGTCGGATCCGGAGAACGCGCGTAAGGTCGAATCCCTCGCACGGGTTTGCGCCGAGGCCGTCCGCAACGGGGGGAAGATCCTCGCGATCGGCAACGGCGGGTCCTGTGCCGATTCGGTCCATTTCTGCGAAGAACTCACGGGGCGCTACCGCGACGATCGAGCCCCGATCCCCGCGATCGCGTGTTCGGACGCGGGGCACATCACCTGCGTGGGCAACGATTACGGGTTCGAGCAGATCTTCTCGCGATGGGTCGATGGGTTGGGTAACGAGGGGGACGTGCTCGTCGCGCTCTCCACGAGCGGGAACAGTGTCAACATTACCCGCGCGGTTGGTATTGCCGAGGCAAACGGGCTGCACGTTGCCACCCTCCTCGGCAAAGGTGGCGGGAACCTCGCGGGCGCTGGCGATACAGAATGGATCGTGCCTGGCGAAACGAGCGATCGGATCCAAGAACTCCACATGCTCATCCTCCATGCGCTTGTGGGCGCGATCGAACGCGAGCTGGCAACCGCATGACGAACCAACCCATGAACCGCGATAACTCGATTGTCATCGGGTGGCGCGAAAAGATCGATCTCCCCGAGTGGGGGCTTAAACGCGTCCGTGCCAAGACAGACACAGGTGCACGCACGAGCGCGATCGACGTCGCGGACATTGAGGAAATCGGTGACGACGAGATCCGTTTCCGTGTTGTATACCACCATGACCCGGAGCAGGTTACGAAATGGATCCACGCGAAGGTGATCCGTGAGAGCACGGTCAAGCCCAGCCACGGCGAGACCCAGCAGCGCTATGTGTGTGAGACACTGATCCGAATCGGAGAGGTAGAGCGCCGGATCGAGATCTCGCTCGTCAGCCGCAAGGGCATGCTGTGCCGGATGCTGCTCGGACGAACAGCACTCGACGGGATCCTCGTCGATGCGACCCGCAAGTATGTGCTGACAGATGCGAAGCGCAAAGCAAAGGTGATCGATCCGATCCTCGAACACCCTTCGGAAGGGACAGAGAACGCATGAAACTCGGGATCCTCTCGACATCACCCAACAACTATTCCACTTCGCGCCTGCGTCAGGCGGCCATCGATCGCGGGCACAAGGTGAAGGTCCTCAATACCCTTCGATTCTCGATCGAGCTGCAAGAAGGCGAGCCCGATCTGCACTTCCGCTCAAAGCAGCTCAGCGAATACGACGCGATCCTCCCCCGGATCGGTGCGTCGATTACCTACTTCGGGACAGCGGTCGTGCGTCAGTTCGAGCAGATGGACGTGTACACCCCAAACACCGCAGCAGGGATCTCGAACTCCCGCGACAAGCTCCGTTCACTGCAGATCCTTAGCCGACACGATATCGGGATCCCCCACACAACCTTCGTAAGAGATCGAGCGGACGTGCTTCCCGCGATCGAACGGATCGGCGGCGCCCCTGTCATCATCAAGATCCTCGAAGGCACCCAAGGTGTAGGTGTCATCCTCGCGGACTCGACCAAAGTCGCGGAGGCAATCATTGAGACCCTCCAGACCGCGAAACAGAACGTGCTTATTCAGCAGTTCATCAAGGAGAGCAAGGGCACGGATGTCCGCGCCTTCGTCGTCGGTGATCAGGTTGTCGCCGCGATGCGCCGCAAGGCGACGGGCGACGAGTTCCGTTCTAACGTCCACCGCGGCGGCACGACCGAGGCGATCACCCTCGATGAGCACACCGCCCAAGTCGCGGTGCGAGCAGCCCAGATCATGGGCCTGCGTGTCGCGGGGGTTGATATCCTCGAGTCCGACAATGGGCCTCTGATCATGGAGGTGAACTCATCGCCTGGTCTTGAGGGGATCGAGGGCGCGACGAAGCTCGACATAGCCGGCTCGATCGTGGATTATATTTCCCAGCAGGTGAACTTTCCTGAGATCGATCTGCGTCAACGACTCACGGTGTCCAAGGGGTTTGGGGTCGCGGACATCTTTATACCTGAGGGGTCTGAACTCGTGGGCAAGCCGATCAGTGAATCTGGGCTCAAGGATCGCGACCTGACCGTGCTCAATCTGCATCGCGGGACGTCGATCATCTCGAACCCCAAGAGCTCGCGAGAACTCGAAGCGGGTGACAAGCTCCTGTGCTACGGGCGATTGGACAACATGCGCGATCTCGCGGCGAACAACCCCAAGCGAAAACGCCGATTGAAGCCGAAGAAGCTTGCACCAAGCGCGATCCCGGATCAGGACTGATTCATGAGCAAGGCATCATCCAAGCCAACCTGGTTTGCAGACTCCACCCCGCCCGGCGAGCGTGCGTGGCACGATCTGGTCATCTCCGAGAGCGTCGCGGGACGCAACATCACCATCCCGGTGTACGTCTGGAAGGGTAAAAAATCCGGCCCGGTTGTGAGCGTTACCGCCGCGGTGCACGGCGACGAGATCAACGGCACGGGCACGATCCGATCGATCATCTCCGATCCCCCGTTCGAGCTCGAACGGGGGACCCTCGTCATGGTCCCCGTGGTCAATATGCTCGGGTTCGAGCTCCACTCGCGATACCTTCCGGATCGGCGCGACCTGAATCGATCGTTCCCAGGGTCCGCGACGGGGTCGCTCGCGTCACGTTTAGCACACTCGTTCTTCAACCAACTTACGAAGTACTGTGATTACGGGATCGACCTGCATACCGCAGCGGTCCGGCGCACGAACTTCCCAAACGTGCGAGCAAACCTGAGCATCCCCGAACTCCATAGCTTCGCGCGTGCGTTTGGCACCGAACTCATCATCGATGGCGAGGGGCCCAAGGGGTCGCTCAGACGCGCCGCAACGCGGGCCGGGTGCCTGACGATCATTCTCGAAGCGGGCGAAGTGTGGAAGGTTGAGTCCTCGATTGTTGAGTACTCCATCCGAGGGATCACGAACTGTCTGCGCTATCTGGACATGCTCGAGGGATCACCAACTCGCCCGGCGTACCGGTTAGAGACAGACGCAGCGAGCTGGGTCCGCGCCAGTGTCGGTGGGTTCCTTGAGTTTCACGTCGGACCCGGCGACATCGTCCACGCAGACGATGCGATTGCGACGAGCTGGGACCTGGGCGGCGAGGAGGTCGAAACCATCCGTGCCCCACGCGACGGGATCATCCTCGGGATGACCACGATTCCCAGCGTCGCGCCCGGCGATCCGGTCGTGCACCTCACGTACCCCAAGAAGGGTAACATCTCGCGGATCGAGAAACTCGTGGATAACCTCGACGATGAGTCCTTGCACGAACGGACGCGCGAGGATCTCTCACGGAGCTTTGTCGTGACAGAGCACGACGACGAAGAAGAGTGATCCCATGAAAAAACCCGCGTTCGTCGCGGGTTTGTTTTTAATCTGTAATGCGGTAGTTTTACCCTTCGTCCTCGTCCACATACTCCCACACGGTCACGGGGAGCTGGCGGATACCCCATTGGAGCGCCATCTCGTGCGTGGGGTAGAGGAGATCGAGTCGGTTCCCCTTGATCGCGCCGCCGCAGTCCATGATGGGGACGATCTCAGAGCCTGCGTATCCTGGGACGGAGATGAGCGACTTGTAGGGGAGCACGCGCGGGTCCGCCGCGACAAGGTTCATCCCGTTCGTCCAGACGGAGTACATGATCGCGGTTTTATTGTCCGCGTACTTGCCGCAGGAACGAGCGTCTGGGGAGTACCCCGTCACGGTCATGTAGATCGTGCTCGCGGGTCGGACCTTGCGGCCATCGAACCAACGGATGGAGAGATCGGTTGGTTCGATCTCATCAGGCTCAGCCGTCAACTCGATCGCGCGTGCAATCGCTTCCTCGTCGATCGGGTTGCTTGGGGTCTCGAAGACGGGTTCTTGTGTTTCAATGGCCGCGCTCAACTCGAGGGTCGCGGCTGGAGTGGACGCATGGTTAATCTGGGCAAGCGCCGGGAGCGACCCTTGTTCCTTCGTGAAGATTGCGCTCGTGACAACGATGGTCAATCCGCACATCCAGAGCATCATCTCGCCTGCGACGACGCGACCCGCTCGGGTGTTTGATCTGTTCTTGAGTTGTGTCTTCACGGGTCGAGCCTCGTTCGTGTCTTCGTTATGGTTCGGATGATCGACCCTGATCTTGCATCAGGTATTGATCAACGGCTCCGTCCGAAGCGCACCAAACCGGGACATCGAGGTGATCTCATTCCCGTCTGGCTCGCAGTGGCAATCCATGCCTCTGGGGCTCAAGTGTAGCCCAGACAAGACGATGGGGTAGCGGATGTCGGACATGGAAGATGATCGGACGAAAAACGGGCTGACTGAACGTCACAATCGTTAAAGGCCGCTGCTTACGTGCGTCCGAGTACCTTCTGGAGTGAGCAGTCCCCCCATATGGAAAATGCGATGAATCCTTCACACAAAGTTGTTGTGAAATCAAGCAAGGACATTCCTGAGGGCTAAGTTGCTCCCCCGCAATCATTAAGCATATGGCAGAGACGCGACACGTAGAGGTGATGATCGAGAATCACCGCAAGGCTGCTTGACGTTAGGTATATGGTCGGTAAGATACGACACGAATATGTGGGGCATCAGTGTGATTTCCCACGAGACTCGGACATGTATTGAAAGGAAATTCGTTATGAAACAATCTATTACTATGGCCATGATTCTCGCATCCGCGGGCGGGATTGCCGCGGCAGATACCGGCGACGTCATCGTGGAATTCATGCACCCCAATACGGTTACCATGGGTTCAGACGTCGCGATCGACGGAAACTATGTCCTGCTGAGTGGACTCACACAAGGAATCATGAAACTCGTCGGAGATAGCGCGTACCTATTTGATATTTCGAATCCATCATCACCAGTTCTTCATCAAACCTATGTGAATCCCTCACCTTCGGCAGATAGACAGAACTTTGGCCTGTCGCTTGATGTGTCGGGAGACAGGGTTGTGATCACGGAGTCGGGAACGGCAAGTGCAGGCTCGGATGGTGGGATTGTGTGGGAGTTTGATCGAGACACGGGTGCGCAGGTGTCATCATATGTTGATCCCTCAAATCTAAATACTTTCGATGAGACCAACTTTGGCACTGGCATAGCAGTTAATGGCGATTATATCTTTGTTGGAAACACCACGCGAGCTGAAAATGGTTCTACATTCGGTTCGGGTGGCGCTGCGCTGTGGTTCGACGTAGCTTCGCCCGCTCAGAATGCGATCTACTTCGATACCACCGATAGCATCGATGAGGATTTTGGCTACGCGGTTGACTTTAGCCAGTCACACCTTGTGGTTGGCATCCGATACGGGAACACGAACGGGAACCTGTTCAATACCAATGGGGCAGTGCGTATCATCGATCGCTCGACAGGAAGTACCGAGAACATCGGGCTCTCAAATGGAGCAGACTTTGAACTCTTTGGACATGCTGTTGCAGTTAACTCGCTCGGACAAGTTGTCGTTGGTGCGCCAGGGTCAAACAGTAATCAAGGGGCGGCCTACGTTTATGACACTGGTACGTCGACGATGACACAACTGGTGTTTCCAGACTTGCATTCGAACGCTTTCTGTGGGCATTCTGTTGCGATTACAGATCAGCACATTATCGTTTCTGCTCCAGACAATCGCGGGATGAACCCGGATGGATCTTTGGCTCCAGGATCATCTGGTTCTGTTTATATCTTTGATGCTTCAACACTTGCTCTGGTTGCGCAGGTCAATGGTGATTCGATCGGTGAGCAGCTTGGCCATGCAGTCGATGCAACGGACACGGTTGTTGTTGTAGGCAAAGGTCAGAGGGTTGGTGCAGGAGGTACAGGTTCATTCGAGGCAATGCTCATTGAACTTGACCCATCATGCAATGCTGCGGACTTCGCAGCACCTTATGGCCAGCTGGATTTCCGTGATGTTTCAGCATTTAACGGTGCGTTCAACACGATGGACCCTAGCGCCGACCTCAATAATGATGGGCTATACAACTTTTTCGACGTGAGCGCATTCTTGACTGCGTACGACGCAGGTTGCCCTTGATGTAACCTCATTACATACCTTTCATACACAAGCAGGCCTTCGCAGGCCTGCTTGTGCTTTGGTCCCCAACATTTCCCTTTCAACATAAGGGGGTTGCCTCGGCAACCAAACCGGGGTTAGTGCGTATCTATACCCTGTAAGCACAGGGGTCGTCCCACAGGTGCGTGCAAGTGTGCTATCCTTACCACTCGCTCCGCGTTCCCGCGATGCGACGAGCCCCGGTGGGCGGGGCTGGATAGAACGAACTCGATCAACCAGGGTGAGAATCCCTTATTTATGCCACTCGTGGCATGATGGCGCTGGAGAAGCAACGACATGGCCAAGATGTTCTACACGCTCGAGGAAGCCGCTGCCAAGCTCGGGATGAGCGACAGCGATGTTCAATCGCTCGCGGAATCCGGACAGCTTCAGGAGTTCCGCGATCGCGACAAGCTCATGTTCAAGGTCGAGCAGGTCGATCTGCTCGCGGGCGATGAAGACGGCGGCGATGAAGAAATCACACTCGCGGACACCGGCCCAGGGATCGAACCGATCTCATTGAGCTCGTCGGGCACCTCGATCTCGCTCGAGGGTTCAGGCGAAGGCACTGGGATCTCGATCTTTGAACCAGAAGACGGCGACACCGCGGACGCGAACGCGGACACCCTTGTCTCAGGCGGCGGGCTCGGCGGTTCAGGGTTCAACATGGACGCGGGCGCTTCGGGCTCGGGTCTGGCGCAGCTCGCGTTTGAACCCGACGACACCTCGCTCGGCGGGAACCTCCTCGATGATCTCGCTGCGGACTCGCAGGCGGGCGCATCATTCACCGGCGGCACGGGTCTGGGCGATACCGCACTCGGCGGTTCCGTTTCCGGCGCACTCTTCGAGGGCTCAGCAGGCGATTCAGACTTTACCCCCGCAGCAGCACCCGTCGCGGCACCCCTCGCAGGCGGCGAAGCATACGACGGCGCTGGTTCCGGACTCTTCGGCGGGATGGCGCTGGGCATGGTCCTCATGCTCATGCTCGCACTCGCGGTCATGGTCCTCGGGATGACGGGTGGATCCAAGTCGATGCTCGCAAGCGTTGATCAGAACATGCTCTACATCATCGCTGGCGGCGGGTTGGGCGTCGTCCTGATCTTCGGCGGGATCGGTTGGGCGATGCTTCGTCGGAGCTGATCCGATCCTTACACGTTCAAACACAAACACCCGTCGAGTGACGGGTGTTTTTCATTCCTGAACCGTGACGCTCTGTGGCTGATACCGCCCGCCGGCGAGTTTCAGAGACTCGAAGATTCGGGTGCGGGCATAAAGCAGTTGCGGTTCGTCGTTCTCGATAGAGACAAACGCGTACATACTCGGCGAGTGGATATGAACGCACCCGCCGGAGGTCCGGACGTTTGCGATCGTTCTAGGGAGTTGTTCAAGATCGAGCGTTGTGGTGGCATCGGATCTCGGATCATGCAGCGTCCATCGCTCATTCGAGTTCGGATTCGCAACGTACCGGAGTGTGATGATCGCGGATGTTCCCTTGGGGGCACGATCACCCATCGCCATGCGCGAGATTGCCCATTCGATCTGCACATTCGACACCGCCGGCGAGACGCGGAGCGATGGGGCACTGCGATGACGGGTTGGGCTCGCGCTCATGATGTGCTGCCCTTCGAGTTGGTGCGCTTACCCGTGTGGGTTTTCTTGCGACCCACGGGGGCTTTGGCGAGCAGCTTGGCGGCGGTTTGCAGCCCTGCGCCGCGCGGGCCGGCGAACTTGTGCGCCAGGGTTGTGATCAACCCGAACCCGTCGCGGATCTCGTCGAGGCGCTTGTGGAGTTCGCGGACGTCTTCTTGGGTTTGCCCTTCGACCTCGGGTGCGAGCTCGCCGATCTCATCGAGCGCGTCGAGCAGAGGATCGACCTCGCGTTTGATGCGCTCGCGTGCGATCGCGCGGAGCATGGACCAGACATCCTGCTCGGCTTGGAAATATTCTTTGCGATCTCCCGGGTGACGGACCTTCTCGATCACGCCCCACTCGAGCAACGATCGCACGGACATCGAGACGTTCCCGCGTGAGACCCCCAAGCGCTCCATGATCTCATCGGTGCACATGGGCGCGCCGGTGATGTAGAGGAGCGCGTGGACTTCGGCCATCGTTCGCGAGATCCCCCATACGGACCCCATGCGTCCCCACGACGCGATGAACCGGTCCTGCGCTTCGAGGAGTTGGGCGCGAGCTTGGGCAGCGTTCTTCGAGCTTGAGCGCGACGGGGTCATACACAGAGTATCGCATGCTCGATCGATGATGTCGAGTAGATTTCAATAGAATCTGAAAATAGAAAAACTACGCGAACGCGATCTCGATGCACCCCGCGAGTCCGAGAACGATCGAAACCACCCCATTGAGGGTGAAGAAGGCCATCGGGATCCCTGCTTTGCCGCGCTTGATCAGCAGCGCGTGCTCCCAGATCAACAACGCCGACGTGATCGCGATCGCGATCGCGAAGAGTGTCGAGAGTGATGCATTTGTCCGCAGCGCCATAACAAGGCACCCGATCGCGACAAGGTGAAGGAGACGTGAGACCCACAACGCGCCCTTCCATCCGAACCTTGCGGGCATGGAGTTGAGCCCCACGGATCGGTCATACTCCAAGTCCTGCAGCGCGTAGATCACATCGAACCCCGCGACCCAGCACAGGACCATCCCCGCGATCCAGAACACGCTCGGGGTGTCGATGAGCATACTCGGGTTGGTCGCGATCGCCGCGGCGATGGGGGATGCAGCCAGCGCCCCCCCGAGGAAGACATGGCAGAGCCAGGTAAACCGCTTGGTCAAGGAATAGAACGCGATCCAGATCAGGACGGGCGCGCCCAGAGTGCTCGGCCACCAGTTATCGAAGAGAAACCCGAACAACGAGCACACTATCATGAACCCGATCGCGTTGAGCGCGAGCATCAGGTACCCGTCGCGGATGCTCAGCGCCCCAGACGCGAACGCCCGCCGAGCGGTGCGCGGGTTTTCCGCGTCGATTTTCGCGTCCGCGACTCGATTGAAAAGCATCGCCCAGTTGCGCGCGAACACCATGCAAACCACGACCAGCACGAGCAGCTTGGCGAGCGATCCCCACTCGATCTGCCCATCGATGCAGGGTGCGACGAGGAACGCCCCGAGGATAGCGAAGGGCATCGCGAACACGGAGTGTGCGAGCTTGATATCGCCCATCGCGATGATGAGCTTGCGCATCGACGAGACGGGGTGCGGGGTGGTGGTAGCGGTTTCGTTCACGACCCCAACACTAGGCCGACACTTGCGTCATGGGCATCCGTCACTGAATGCGTTGAGGAATGCGCTCACATCGAAGAAATCGAACTGCCCGTCCTGATTCTGGTCGGCTGCGGGTTCCTGCGATGCGAATCGGGACAGGAACGCAGAGACATCAAAGAAGTCCAGGGTTGCATCGGGGCGCAGGTCTGCATTGTTGCAAGGCTCGGGACCAAGTATTCCCATCGAGTTGACCCGCATCGCGACGAGCTCGTCGTCGAATGTTTCGGGGATATCGATCTGCCACGCGACAACAGACCCTGATCCAGATCGCGTGATTTTGACGAAACTGGAAGGCATCTCCTCCGCGATATCGATCGGAGACCCGTACGAACTCCCGTCCATGTCGATCTTGGATACCCGGATCCCAT
>SPJK01070252.1_pt1 | contig 20644 bp, 14 predicted proteins | sample 3741771 | NCBI WGS metagenome assembly SPJK01 (sample SAMN10925997, study PRJNA522277) | cold seep metagenome | isolation source: Elba SIP-enriched marine methane seep metagenome, extraction at timepoint T2 | place: Italy: coast of Elba, Mediterranean Sea
ATAAACCTTTGGCGCTATTATTATCGATTAATACCTGTACCGGAAACCAATTCTGGGTTTTGGCTGGCAAGGGAACGGCGACCTTAGCGCTGGCATGAATCATCTGCGTTAAACGCAGGGATTGGTCTTTGATATCGATAGCCATATGTTCCACTTCAACGCATCCCGGTAGGCATTCGGGTGCTTTCAGGAGGCGGTTTTGTAATTCGGTTAATAATTTAGTATCCGGGAAGCCTTCTGCTGACGCCGGGGGCGAGCCAGTCAAAACCGGTAGTAATAGCAACAGGCTAAGCAAGCCGGCATTGGGTTTGATTAATTTAAAGCGGTTATCAATTAAGCCAAACATAAATAAAGATAACACCACCACGATAACCACACGCAGCAAATTCAATAAAATTGAGAAAAACGGTGAAATCAGCCAGAATGAAATTTCCTGCCCGGAATCGACCGGGCCATTCCAGGATAAATCAATCCGCTGCCATTGCCATTGCGGTAAACCCGGACCTGTTTGAATACGGGCCTTAGGGTCGATGCGGTTAAAGTTGACCGCTTGTACGGCCTCTGTTTTGCGTGCAAGTCTGGACGCTTTTTGGCTTTTCGACTGGGCCATTTGCGGGACATCCATAGCCATTTCCTCCATCGCTGCTACAGGTGCTGCCGCTCTACTGCGCACTGAGGCTGTTTGGTCCTTTCCAAAGCTTTGCGTGGTACTTACGGTTATCGATTGCCAGGGCTTTTGCAGTTGGGGATATAAAGCAAAACGGACCTGATCGATCATAAACGGAATGCTGATTAAAATCAGCGTGGCAAAGCTTAGGTTGCGATAAATCTTCATTGATTGATAGAAACGGCCTTCCGGCAATACCTTGAGTAAAGCCAGCACTGCTGTCAGGTTTAACCAGATAAATCGCGGTGCACCCGGCTCATGCCATAGTATGGCCAACCCAGCCAGCAATACCAGGCCCCATTGCCAGTTCCACATCCTGCCGATCGCTAAAGCCACAATCAAAACCAAAAACAAGTCCAGTAAGGTCCAGCGTGATATCCAGCTTTGCGGAACATTATCAACGCCACTCGCGGCAAACAAACGCCAGCCCGGTGGTAAATTCAAAACCGCATCGACGTGATTAAATGTTTGTTGCCAACCGGTCGCTGAAACTGTGCTGATGTCATTGTCAATGCGGCTGTCTGCGGAAACTTGCAAATGTCCACGTCGAACTTCTATGCCCTGCTGGTCAGAGTCTTTGAGATGAGTGATTAATTGGTTCTGACCATCCAGACTGACCCGCCCTAACTGCATTTCCGGCATCACATCCAAACGCCATCCGCTGCTCATGGTGCCGTTGATCTTATCATTGACAGTAATACCATCACCGTTAAAATCAAGCCAGAGTTGTCTGTGCAGCGTTAATTTATTGGGTTCCGGTTCCGGGTCGCCTTGCCGGATCACGTTAAATACCATAGCCTCGCCACTGTTGATACGGTAAGCGGGTAATTGCCTCCAGGCAGCTGGAAGGTTGGTTTGTTGTGGATCCAGGGCTGGAAGTTGTTCAATCTCGACCACACGCAAAAAAGGCTTGGCCTCAAATACCCAGATTTCTGAGTCCGGCCATGGTGGAGATGATGTCTGAAACGGTAAACGTTTCACATCTGCGGTGCTGCGTGACAATAATTCAATATGCCAGCGTCCGGGGCGAACTTGTAATAACAGCCGTCCTTGTTTTTCCAATCTGACCGGGATCGGGCTTTGAATATGCAATGGCAAAAAACCTTCTGGCATAGGTACCTGCAAATTTAATTCCCTTTGCTTGCCGGAAACATTTAGTTCAATGCGAGTCAGTAATTTTAGCGGCACTTCGTCTATGACTTTCCTGAAAACCTGTATCGACGTATGGTCCTGGGTTTTCGGTTCAGCCTTGATACTTTGACCGATTTTACTCAACCACAAACGCCCCTGTTGTATATATGGAAAAGCAACCGTTTGTTCATTGATTTCCAGCTTTACCAGCCCGGTATTGTTGGGAATGCTTAAGGTTTCAGGTAGAAAATCCCAATAAAACCGGCCTTCAATATGATAAGCGCCAGGCTCCAAAAATACCGAAGGGCGTCCATGCTTAAGTAAAACGACGCCGGGTTTGTTATTGACTTTGACATGTTGAGGCCAGTAATTGCCATCGCCAGGTATAGTCACCCAGCTCGGTGAATAGACTTTCCATTGCATGGAGAAATCACCTTGGTCTGCGCTTAAATCAAGATCCAGGCGACTGGGCCAGATGCAACGTTTCTGCTTATAATTGTTATAGTTGAAAGGACATTGCTGATCGTATTGATCAAATAAAACCCAATCAACCCAGGGCGCTAAAGGCTCAGGGACATCTTGTCGGGCAAGCGGCGCGGCCTGTAATTGCAATGAAAAGAGCCATACTAAAATAAGAGTTATCTTAAACCACATCGTTTTTCCTCGTTATGATGACTATTCCAAGACAGCCTTCTAGTGCTGCATTAATGCAAGCGCGTCAATCCTCAGCATCCAGATGTTTGAATTTTACCCACGCCGAAACCATGCCACCAACCGCAACATAACCAAACCGTACGATGAAGCCTAGAATATAACTTTGATTATGTTCAACCGAGTCACGTAAGGGCGGTGTGACAAGGAATGTCCATAATGCCGCAGCGATGAAATACACCACAACACCGGCAATGGCCCATTGCACCGGGTTTTTACCTTTTTTTTGTGCACTGGTGTAAAACCATACGGCAATAAGTAATGCTGCAATAGAACCGGCCATAGCGTCTCCTCTTGAATTGTTATTATTTAGATTTAAGTCGAGTCAAAGTTAAATCCTATTCGATATATTTAGCGATCATATACCGGCAGCAGTTTGCATACAAGTTTAAACCTGAAGATGCTGCTATCTATTCCAACCATTCTTGCGAGTGACAGATGATTCGTTTAGCCACCAAAGTATCACCATGGTGTAAATTGTTTGTTGATTACAGCGTAATAATATAAAGAATAATAAATGGGAGTACTGTTAAATGTAGGAATGACGTTTCCTTGGATGCTCAAGCCGGACGGGCTTTGTAACCCCATCCGAAATGTTACATTTAATGGCTAATTTTTGCTATTTACTGGATACCAATATGATTTCAGAATTAGTTAAAAATCTCCAAGGGGTAGTTGCCAAGAAAGTCATGTCACCTGGGGTAGAAGAGCGGTGCTGTACCAGTATTATTGTTGTCTATAGATTAAAACCATTCCCGATTAGCAAACCACACTGCATACTCTCTCACAGCCTAATAGTTTTTATCCTTTTTTGATGTAATTTCTAACTCACATAAAGGAACAGCCCCAATTTTTCCGCCTTCCTTTACGTCCATTACTATTCCGTATGTTTCATCTTCCATTTCAATAGCGACAACATTCATTACATGGCCTAATCTAAACGGTTTTTTCTTTGCTATATCTGAAAAAAAGCATCATTGTCATCTTCGGCTCGCTTAACTTGGAAAGGATAATTGAGATTATCATTAAGCCATTCCTCCCATGACCTTTTCTCTCACTCTGAAAATTTCTTATTGAATTGTTCTTCATCTCCATCCGTGTCCTAAGATGAATAAAGTGTAGTGGATCAACAAAACCTGACAGCTCGGGGTCTTGAAGCATTTATTGGGAGCAGTGGAAGAGTATCTAAGGTACTGAATCGTAAACGTCCTTTGAGTCTGCGGATGATTGAGCGCCTACATAACAGGCTGAATGCCCCCTATGAAAGTTTGTTAGCTGATGTAGCCTAATTGACTAACAAGAGCATTTTGTGGAAAAAGAGTTTATATTTCCCGTAAAAGTGGTTAACAATGACCTAACCTCGATCGACCTTAGTATCCAATACTCTGCCAAGTTAATCTTATGAGTCCAGGTACTTAAACCTAAAAAATCATTTGCCCACGGTTTCTAGCACAAGCTACTGATTTCACAATACTTCAAAAAAATGCCCACTTAAGTTATGAGTGAAGCTAAGATTATTTTAAAGCACTGTGATGCCAATATCTTGCACTATAGATCCGCTTTCAACCAATTTTTTTAGCTTGAATGTGGTAAATGTATTTTGTTAAGTGAAGGAAATTTTAACTGTATTAATGGCCCTGTACTTTTTTTTCTAATTCCTCGTAACTGATATGCCGGACATCTTCGCCCTTGACGATGTAGATTACATATTCACAAATGTTGATGGCATGATCGGCTATTCTTTCCAAAGCTCTAACTGTCCATAGGACATCCAAGGTACGTTTGATGTTTCTTGGGTCTTCCATCATGAGTGAAACCAGTTGCCGGATAATGCTGACATATTCCAGGTTGACCTTCTCCTCTTCAGCCGTAATACTCAAGATATCATCGACATTCAGGCGAGCAAAAGCATCAAGGGATCGGTCCAATATCCTTTTGACTAAATCGGCTAGATGGCTGATTTCATAATATTGCTGATTTTGTTTTTCCACATCGGATAAATGAATTGCTGTTTCGGCAATGCGTTCGGTTTGATCGCCGATGCGTTCTAGTTCAGTAATTAATTTTATGATTGCAATCAATAGCCTTAAATCAAATGCGGCCGGTTGCCGGCGGGCCAGTATGGTCATGCATTCCTGATCAATCTCAACTTCCAGGTGGTTGACCTGAGTGTCCTGCTGAATGACCTGTTCCGCCTGTTCACGATCACCGGTCATAAATGCTGAAATGGCCAGATCCAATTGTTGCTCAACTAGTCCGCCCATGGTCAAAACCTTGTTGCGGATATCTTCCATTTCGACATTAAACTGTCTGGAAATATGACGACCGATCTGTTTGTTATCCATATTAAATAACCTGCTCTGGTATTGATTTGTTCCCAAGCGCCTGTATACAGGGATTAAAACAAGGTATGGGTTGCCACGCAGGAGCGTGGGAACCAGGAATAGCATTAATCTTAGTTGAAAACAATCCAGGATGTAAGGGGCGAGGTATGATTAGGGGTTTAAATGGAATATCTTTGCCCACAGTTGCTTAGCGTCCCTTATCCATAACGGCCGGTAATGTAATCTTCGGTTTGTTTTTTTGACGGATTGGTGAACAGTTGCCGGGTATCTCCATATTCAATGAGTTCACCCATATGCATGAATGCGGTCAGATCCGAAACCCGCGCAGCCTGTTGCATGTTATGGGTGACGATAATGATGGTGTATTTAGCCTTCAGATCGTTAATGAGTTCTTCAATTTTTAATGTTGAAATTGGGTCCAAAGCTGAGGCCGGCTCATCCAGTAAAATCACTTCAGGCTCGATAGCAATTGCACGGGCAATGACCAGCCGTTGTTGCTGCCCTCCTGACAAACTAAGTGCATTATCATTGAGGCGGTCTTTGATTTCATCCCATAAGGCGGCACCACGAAGCGCCTTTTCAACCGTTTCGTCTAAAATTCTTCGATCATTGATTCCCTGTATTCTTAATCCGTAAGCGACGTTTTCATATATCGTTTTAGGAAACGGGTTAGGCTTTTGAAACACCATGCCAACGCGGCGCCTTAAATCGGACACATTAACTGATTTATCATAGATATCCTGTCCTTCCAAATAGATTTTTCCGTTAATAGTCACGGTATCCATTAAATCATTCATTCGGTTGATACAGCGCAATAAGGATGATTTTCCACAACCGCTGGGGCCAATGTAAGCTGTCACCTGCTTTTCAGGAATGGTCATGCTTATATCATGCAAAGCCTGTTTATTGCCGTAGAATAAGTTTAATTTATCAATTTCGATACAAGCTGGCAATGATTCAGATTGCTGACTATCATCCTGATGCGAATTAGATTTGATTTCTACAGGAGGGAGTTTGGTCTTTTGCATTAACACTTAATTCTCCAAAGTTCGATATTTTTCGCGTAAATGATTGCGAATGGCGAATGCAGCCAGGTTGAGGCTGATAATGACCAATACTAATAGTAACGATGTAGCGTAAACCAGTGGCCTTGCCGCTTCAACGTTAGGGCTTTGAAAACCGACATCATAGATATGAAAGCCCAAATGCATAAATTTCCGGTCCAGGTGCAGAAATGGAAAATTATTATCCACAGGCAATGCCGGTGCCAGTTTAACCACGCCAACCAGCATTAATGGCGCAACTTCTCCGGCAGCCCTGGCAATCGCCAAAATCAACCCGGTCATCATGGCCGGGCTGACCATGGGTAAAATGATACGCCAAAGCGTTTCGGTTTTGGTAGCTCCTAAGGCAAGACTGCCTTCCCGAATCGATTTCGGAATTCTAGCCAGACCTTCCTCAGTCGATACAATGACGACCGGCAAGGTTAACAAAGCCAGCGTAATGGATGCCCATAGTAACCCCGGTGTGCCATAAGTGGGCGCTGGCAAGGCTTCGGGAAAAAATAGCCGGTCAATATTGCCGCCTAATATATAAACAAAAAACCCCAGGCCAAATACGCCGTATACGATAGATGGTACACCGGCAAGATTGTTGACGGCAATACGCACTAACCGGGTCACAAAGCCTTGTTTGGCATATTCTCTTAAATAAATGGCGCAAATGACTCCAAATGGCGCAACGATAACCGACATGGTTATGACCATCATTACAGTGCCGAATATCGCTGGAAATACGCCGCCTTCGGTATTGGCCTCGCGCGGATCTTCGCTCAGAAATTCCCAGATTTTATTGAAATAGTGTCCAATTTTATCCAGGGTCGACATTTGGTTGGCTTTAAATAAACGCACCACCGTTTCTAATGGTAATTCTTTAATCTGACCATCACCGGTTTTAAAAACCAGACTATCGCGTCTAACTGATCTAAACAGGTTATTTAAACGTTCTTCCAGCTGCTGGTATTGCTGTTGTAACTGAGCGGTTTCTTGTTTGAATGCTTCGGCAGTGCTTGTATCCCATAGTGCCTTTAATTGCAAAGCTTTCTTTTTCAGGCGTAGCCGCTCCATTTGATAATTAATGGTGCCGATTTGATTTTTTTGTAAATTTGCAATCTTATCAAACAAGGCCTGTATGGATTGTATTCGTTTTCGTGCTTCATTCCAGGCAGCCTGGCCTTCCGCCACAATGCGTCCTTGTTCTTTGACCGATTGCAGGTATCCGTAAAAATTACCCCATTCGCGCCGTTCTACGGAAATTAAATGCTCTGGATAGTGAATGGCTGCAATTTTATTTTTCAATACCCAGATAAAGTCACTGCCACTTAAATCCCGGTTGCCGGTTTTTAGTTGATATTGAGTCACATTGGCTTGATTTTCCGGCACATCATAACCGGCATCCCGGGCCTGTTGAGCGGGAATGACCCGAATGTTATTGATTTCTCCCACCAGCGGTGCAGACTGATTGCTGCCGTGTAACTGCAATTGTGCGACACCCGATGGCCAAAAATGCCCCAGACCTCGGACCGAAATTAATAATAGCAGCCCAAAAACAAGAATCAGGCTGACACTAACAGCTGCGGCATTGAGCCAAATCCAAGGTGAACCGCTATTAAACCAGGAACGAATCATAATGAACTGTATTTATAACGCAGGCGTTGTCTGATCACTTCCGCCAGAGTATTGAATATGAACGTGAACACAAACAAGACTAAGGCGGCTAGAAACAGTATCCGATAGTGACTGCTATTCACTTCGGATTCCGGCATTTCGACTGCTATGTTGGCGGACAAGGTGCGCATGCCCTGAAACAGACTCATATCCATAATGGGCGTGTTGCCTGTTGCCATCAATACGATCATGGTTTCCCCTACCGCGCGACCGAAACCGATCATGATGGCTGAAAAAATACCAGGGCTGGCTGTTAACAATACCACCCGTACCAGGGTTTGCCAGGATGTGGCGCCTAAAGCCAGTGAACCCATGGTTAAATGTTTGGGGACACTGAAAATTGCATCTTCGGTGATCGAGAAGATGGTTGGAATGACCGCGAACCCCATTGCCAGACCCACTACCAACGAATTACGCTGATCATAACCAAGGCCAAGTTGAACATCTAGCCAGGTTCTTAAGTCGCCGTCAAAAAACCATTGCTGTAATGGTTCACTTAGCAGAAACGATAGCCAGGCGGTGAACAGAATGACCGGTATCAATACCGCAGCATACCAGCCTTCCGGTATTTTTCCTATGCGGTTTTGAGGTAGTAACTGCATACTCATGGCAAACAGTATGACACCGGTAGGCAGCATGATGATCAGCATAAACACTGCTGCCAGGTTTGCCTCGATATATGGCGCTAGCCACAAACCGGCGAGAAATCCCAATATCACGGTTGGCAATGCTTCCATGATTTCAATACTGGGTTTGACAAATTGCCGCATTACCGGCGACATAAAATAGGCTGTGTAAATAGCGCCCATAATCGCCATAGGCATTGCAAATAACATGGCATAAAAAGCGGCTTTCAAAGTGCCATACACTAATGGTGTAAGGCTGAATTTCGGTTCAAAATCGTTGCTGGCCGCTGATGATTGCCAGACAAACGACGGTTGCTCATAGCTTTCATACCAAACGCGTTGCCATAAGGCTTTCCATGAAATTTCCGGATGTTGGTTGTGTACAGCCCAAAAGTGTGATTGATTGTCTTTATCCAAAACCACAAAGCCATTCGCCCGGGGTGACAAAGCCAGGGCTTGAGGCTGATGTCCAACCACAGCGGTATGTATGATTTTCCGTTCCGCTGTGGTGTTGAACAGGGCAATTTGGCCAACATTGTCCAGAGCAATAAAACCTTTGCGGCGTTGTTCCATAACGATTTCGGTGACTGGCGCATCGCCGACTTTAAACACCCGCAATTTTTTTAATTCACTATAATTTTTTTCCTTATTACGAATGATCGACCATTGGCTGATTTCGCCACTGCTATCACCCACCAATAAGGATAAATCGCCATTAAGAAAGGATAGTGCGGTTATTTTTTCGTCGGTGGCAATCAGTTGTAAATGTTGCCATAAGGCGGGTTTTTGTGAGCCTGCTAGGTGATATAAACTCAATTGCCCATTTCTGTTCACCAGGAACAAATTGTTTTGCTCTTTATCCAGCAGGATAAAATCAATATTGAACTCCGGCATGTCGAAACTTAAAGTACTCGATTCCCATTCAGCCGTATCGCTTAATAAAGATAACTGTTTTTCAAAACGGACAATCATAATGCGTTGATCACCGGTTTTAGCTATCACTTTGGCGTTTTGCTGATCGACTTGCACTGCTATCGCTTTTAATGCTGAGCCTTCAAGGTCAATATTAATGGGGGTTTTGCCCAATGGATATTGCAATTGCGGAATGATGATGCGATCCGGTTTGAATTCCGTTTTAAAATTATGTTTGGCAATCAATGCCTGACCGTTACTGAAACCGAAACCGACCACCCCGGAGGCAGGGCTGCCATGTCCGAAACTGGTAATGGTGGCTTGTTCGGGAATGGCTATTGTTTCCACTTTCAATACTGAACCGTCAGCGATCGAAAAGAACACCACATAACCTTGGTCTGTGAATTGAACACCGACCTCATTTTGCTCTTCAAGCGCCATAAACAGGATTTTTCCATACTGGGCTTCAGCTATAGAATAACTGGATTTCTGTTCGATGGTGGCAGAAGTGAATAGTGGTAATACCACGTAGAGCAGATAGAAAAAAATCAAGCCAATAGCCACAATGACACTGAAGCCACCAGCTATTACACAATAGCCTGCCAGACGGTCTTTTAATAATCGCCATCGTTGGTAGTTTAGCGATGCTGACGGCCTGAGATTGATTGTTTCTTTTATTTCCTGCATAAACCTGACATCTTGTTGATGACGATATTGCTAGTCTTAAAAAAAAAGCAGGATTATCTTTAATCCTCCTTTAACCTTAACCAGTTTGAGAAATTGGCTATTCAATGACTGATAATGATCGATCTAAAATCTTTGCCGGTAATGGAATATAACCATCCTTAACTACCACTTGTTGTCCTGATTTTGATAATACAAATTTCAAAAATTCCCGCTCCAATGGCTGCAAGGGTGTGTTTGGTGCTTTATTGATATAGATATATAGAAAGCGCGCTAACGGATAGCTGCCGTTCAAAGCATTTTCAGGGGTTGCTTCTACATAATCGGTGGTGTCTTTTTTTGCCAAAGGCAAGGCACGAACATCTGAAGTAACATAACCAATCCCGGAATAACCGATGCCATTGATCGATGAAGACACCGATTGCACCACAGATGCCGACCCAGGCTGTTCGTTGACGTTGTTTTTAAAATCCCCTTTGCATAAGGCCTTGTTTTTGAAATATCCATAGGTGCCGGAAACAGAATTTCGCCCATACATTTGGATACTGCGGTTTTTCCAGGCTTTCTGTAATCCAAGCTGCCCCCAATAATGAATGTCAACCGGATAACCGCATTTGCGTGTTGATGACATAATCGCATCTATCTGAGCGATGCTTAAGCCTTTGATCGGGTTATCCTTATTGACATAAACCGCCAGCGCGTCAATGGCAACTGGGATGGGGGTTGGCTTATAGCCATGTTCTTTTTCAAAGGCGTCAATTTCCTTGTCTTTCATTTTACGGCTGACCGGACCTATATTGGAGGTAGCCTCCGTTAATGCGGGTGGCGCTGTTGATGACCCTGCAGCTTGAATTTGGACATTGACATTCGGGTAGATCCGTTTAAACTGTTCCGCCCATAAGGTTATTAAATTAGCTAAGGTATCAGAACCGACGCTAGTTAGATTGCCTGATACGCCACTGGCTTTCTGATAATCCGGTATTTGTGGATCCACTACTGGTAAGGCCGATGCGAGCGATAAATACCCCATCCAGGCTAAACAGCAAATCGTTACAGTTGCTTTATTTTTAGTTTTCAATTTAATTCTTATTTTCTTATATCCAGAAAGGATATATTTTGGGTAAAGCAAATGACTAATATATTTCAATTATGTGACAAAATGATGACATTGCTTTTATTTAAACCTTTAAAAGCCCCTCTGAGCCCCTCTATATCAGGGCGTCTTGCACTTTTTCTCTGAAACTATTAGGGACAGGGTGCTTGAGTGTTCCGGGGTATACAGATTGCTGTTCAGGTATTAATACATCGGTGTTAACAATAAACGTGGAAAAAACAGTCGAGTTGATGGGGTTGCAATGGTTTAAGGTAAGATAACGATGTTGATTAATATTTTTTGTCGAATTCATGCGGTGGCATGGGACGATTAAAATAAAACCCCTGATATAAATGACAGCCTTTTTCTTTTAAAAACGACAGTTGTTCCAGGGTTTCTACGCCTTCTGCAATGAGGGAAAATCCCATTCTATCGGTCATCGCTATAATCGTTTCAATCAATACTCTATTATTTTCATCACTGACAATATCATCGACAAAGGATTTATCAATTTTGATTTGATCCAGTGGAAACCGCTTTAAGTAAGAAAGAGATGAATAACCGGTGCCAAAATCGTCAATGGAAAAATGCACGCCTAATTTTTTTAAAGCGCCCATTTTGCTAATCACTTCCTCTACATTTTCAACCAAAATGCCTTCAGTTAGTTCAAACAAAAGTTTATTAGGGTCAACACCGGTTTTATCCATGATAGCTTTAAAATTGGTGACAAAGCTTGGATGCCTGAATTGCACCGGACTGACATTGACTGCGATATGTTTGAGTTTGTAAATATGCCGCCACCTGTTGATTTGCAAGCAAACCTGCTCCAAAACCCAATTGCCAATCGACAATATCAAGCCTGAATCTTCCGCCACAGGAATAAATTCGACCGGTGAGACAAAGCCTTTAGTTTTATGCTTCCATCGCAATAACGCTTCTGCGGCGATAATGGCGCCGGATTCGTCGACTTGCGGCTGATAGTAGACTTCTAATTCGTTTTTTTCCAGAGCCAGTCTTAAATCCTTTTCCACTTCCATTCGGCTATCAACAATTGCCTGCATTTCCGGTCTGAAAAATGAAATATTATCACTGCTTTTGGCTTTCGCTTGATGCATAGCGGTATGAGCCTGCTTTAACAGGGTGACCGGGTTGGTTTCTTCATTAGTAATCAGTACGATGCCGGCTGAAAAGGTAACAAACAATTTATGTCCAAGGATATAAAAGGCATGCGCTACGGAATGCTGGAATTGTTGCACTACAAATTGTACATCGCGTGCAGCTGTTTCGGGTTTGGCAATGATGTCGGTCATTAATACCACAAATTCGTTCCCGCCTAAACATGCCAACGTGTCTTCATTGCGAATTACTGACTTCAGACGTTCTGAAAATTCAACTAACATGGCATCACCTACCGGGTGACCAAATGAATCGTTGATATGTTTAAACCGGTCCAGATCAATATAGATTAAAGCGCTAAAGCGATTATGGTGCTGCTCTAAAGCGATGAGCTGTTCCAGCCGGTCAAGTAAAAGCAGCCGATTCGGCAAATGTGTCAAGGCATCGTGATAAGCTAGATATTCTATTTTTTGCTCAGCATATTTTCTGGCTGCACCGATACCGACCACTTCTGAAATTCGGTCAAAAAAACTGGCTTCGGTTGCTTCAAGTTGCTCGGAACTTCTTGGAAAAAACACGATAAAACCCAGTAATTCCTCGCCATGTAAAATTGGTACAGCATAATAATAATGCTTGTCAGTCAAGCGCTGAACCGCTTGATTGGTGCTTTGATAAGGTGGCATTTCGTTGATAAAGTCCTTGAGTAAATCATTTGTGCAAAATGACTCCAGGGACTCGTCAAGGTTAATGTTACAGAGTAGCTCTAGACGATTGCTATCCTGATCCGGTTTTAAATATATTGCCAATATAGATTCAAGTTGAAGCCAGTTCTGCGCCAGGATTTCTCTTCCTGCCTGACGTAAAAAAACCTCCATAGGCTCAAACGAGCTTTTCAAGATACTGGCGATAACCCTTTCCTCATGCGAGACACGGGATATACTCCTTTTTTGCCGACGGTAGGAATCGACAGAATTATTATTTCTGGTTTCCTGAACTAATTGCTGATTACGTTCTGCCAGCTGTAAATTATCTTGTTCCAGAGATTTTTTTAAATTCGATAACCTCCAATATAGAAACCACCCCATCAGCAGCAACATTGACAGGATAATGGTGATAAAAACAAGATAAGCGCTATTTAGAGTTTTTTTGCTATTGAGTTGATCCAGGTTTTGTAATAGTTGCTGTTGTTGTAATTTTGAATTCTCAGATGCAATTGCTAACAACGTTGCATGCATTTGGTCCGCAGCATTAATCAATACCGGTATTTGTTCGATTAACACCGCATCCAGGCCTTGAAAATGTTCTACAGAGACTGAAATAGTCTGTTGATAGCTTTTTATCAGTTGCTCTAGCTGTTGTTTAGCCTTGGTAGTAGGTTGCTTTACATAAATTAAACCGTTGGTATAGAGTTTTTGTAACAGCAATAGGACATTATTGCCGTGAACCCAGTTTTCAGGTCGTTGATATCGTGATTGAATTTCTTCAAAAACTTCCGATAATTCTGAAATCAGCAGGTTTACAGCATCATGCTCAGCAATAAATTGCCGTACTTGCTTGTCTAAAATCGTTTCTTTATTCGACAGCTTAACAAACTGAATGTCCAAGTTTGGGGCATTCAATAAGATTAAGCTGGTTTGCAAATCATTTAGGGTTTTTTGTAAATGCAACAAGTTTTCAGTGATTACATTACGATCATTAAGCAGCCCTTGGTTTAATAAAAATACCTGTTCCTTAATTTGAGCTTCTTTTATGTTGATTTGCCGCAAATAATAATAACTGTCCTGATTCTCTCTTGTTTCTGAATTGACTTTTTCTACCCAATACAAACCTAATAAAGCAACACTAACACCAAGCAAATAAAAATTTATTTTTGAAATTTTATTCATTTGCATAAAGTATAGACGCTATTTCTATAAAAACCTGAAGCAACCTAAGGCGAGTGTTAACTAAGGGTATAAAAATCAATATCTTGAGAAGAAAATATGATCTAGATGCAGATGTTTTTATGGCTGAAAATTACTGTATTATCAGCACGGTAAATAGCTGATGAATACTAATTAAAATCAACTTGAAGGGCTTTATTGAACATTGAAATTTGTTTGAAATGTTGCAACAACTCTAAAGAAAATTAACTTCTTGCACTATCTTTTTGCTAAAACAGTTACAATAACACTATTTTTTCATGGCAAAAGGCAAGGAAATATTTTGGCTCACAAAACCATTCGCATCGCAACCCGCAAAAGTCCTTTGGCATTATGGCAGGCAGAGCATGTTGCGGCCCGCTTGCAAGCCGAACATCCGGGTCTCACCACCGAATTGGTTACTATGGTTACCAAAGGCGATAAAATTTTGGATGCGCCGTTAGCAAAAGTTGGTGGCAAAGGTCTGTTTGTCAAAGAATTGGAACAGGGGATGCTTGACGGTAAAGCTGATATTGCCGTGCATTCCATGAAAGATGTACCGGTAGAATTTCCTGAAGGATTACATTTATCGGTGATCATGCAGCGCGAAGACCCCTGTGATGCGTTGGTTTCCAACCACTATGCGGACTTACAGCAATTACCGGATACGGTTCGAATTGGGACCTCCAGCCTGCGAAGACAATGCCAAATCAAAGCCAGGTTCCCGAATGCAGAAATTTTATCTTTACGTGGTAATGTTAATACTCGTCTGGCAAAACTTGATGCTGGTGAATATGACGCTATTATATTAGCGGCGGCCGGGTTGAAGCGATTAGGCATGGCCGATAGAATTACCCAGCGTCTTGATCCGGAATTGAGCTTGCCTGCAATTGGTCAGGGTGCAATCGGTATTGAATGCCGGGCTGATGATGCTGAAATTAATGCATTATTAGCGCCTCTACATGATCTTGAAACCAATATTTGTATTACCGCGGAACGGGCATTGAATAAACGGTTGCAAGGCGGTTGTCAGGTACCGATTGCAGGGTTTGCCAGATTGTCAGGAAACCAACTAAGCATCAATGGCCTAGTGGGTCACCCGGACGGTAGTCATATTTATTCGGCAAGCGCCACTGGCGTTGCTGACCAGGCGAAACAATTAGGCACTGAAGTTGCTGATCAGTTGTTAAACGATGGCGCCAAGCAGATTTTGGATGAATTATACGCAAATTAAAATAAGCTAAACTATAGTTCATACAGCTATTAGATGTTATGTGCAGGCTACAATTAAATAAATGCCGAAAAATTCTTGTGACGCGTCCGGCTCATCAGGCTGATAATCTGGTGAATTTAATTGAGCGAACGGGAGGGACCGCAATACGGTTTCCATTGCTGCGTATCGAGCCTGTGAAGGATAAGCGGAAAATCAGTCAAACAATTGACACATTGAACGAATTTGACTGGTTGATTTTTACCAGCGCTAATGCAGTAAATTTTACCCTGGCCGCGAATAATGGCAAAATACCGGAAATATATAATGTACAAATCGCTGCCATTGGTTCAACTACAGCAAGAACTTTAGTAAAAAAGGGTTTAAAAGTTGATTTGAAGCCTGAAAAGGGCTTTAACAGCGAAGCCTTGTTAGCTTGCCGGGCGTTACAAGATGTAAAGGGTTTGTCAATTTTGATAATTAGGGGTATAGGAGGCAGGACGCTGTTGGCGGAAACTCTGGCGGAACGGGGTGCCAAAATGCAGTTTATGGAAGTCTATGAGCGTGTTAAACCGCAACCCGAAAATGACATTCTTGAGGGTTTGTTGGATGCGACGGGTGTGGATATTATTACCATTACCAGTGTCGAAGCACTTCATAATCTGCTGGAATTGACTGGTTTACGAGATATCAATCGTTTACTCTTGATCCCTATGGTGGTTATTAGTGAGCGAATTAAAAAAGCAGCCGAACAATTCGGCTTTGTTAACATTACTGTTTCAGCGTCGCCGTCTGATTCAGACATAATAAATACAGTTACAGCGTTAATTAACGGGGATTAAAGTGGCCGAAGAGAATGATGAAAAACAGGTGGAGAACACAGAAACTGTGGTCAAAGTCAAAAAATCTCGCAGCGGGTTATGGTTCGGTATTTTTGTATTGATCTTAATAATTGCGCTGGCTGGCGTCGGTTATTTTCTGCTTGACCAGTTTCGTGAAAAACAAGAGCAATTAGGTGGGGAGATTAGTAAAGAGGATGTTCAAATTGCCGAATTGCGCACCCAAATCACCGGCTACCAGACTCAAATCGCCGCCATACAGAAAAAGTTGACCAGCCTCGATGCTGATATCGCCGGTAAAGACAGCCACATCGATAACCGTCTGAATCAATATGCGGATCTGCACAACAGTAAACTGGAAACAACTCAACAACGGTTATCCATTGCCATCGAAAGAATTCAGCGGCAATTAGGCAAAACACGTGGCGACTGGTTGATTGCTGATGCTGAGTATTTAATCAGTGTGGCCAACCGCCGTTTACATTTAATGAGCGATACCAAAACCACATTGGAAGCGTTGAAAGCGGCCGATCAACGGTTAAGGGAAAGCGGGGATGCGGCAGCGTTTAAGGTACGAGGACAGTTGGCCAAAGAAATCGCAGCCATAGAAAAAGTGAAATTACCCGATATAGTCGGCCTATATTCCAAAATACAAACTCTCGAGGACAGCGTGCCTAATCTGACCTTATTATTACCTTTTTCAGGTAAGGGCTTAACGAAAAAAGAGGAACATGCGGTTCAAGAAGCTGAACAGGAAATGCAGGAAGGTATGCTCGGCTCAGCCTTGGATAGCCTGGGTGAATTGGTGACCATACGACATACTGACCGTCCCATCAAAACCGTTTTAACTGAAGAAGAGGCGGTATTTATTCAGGAACAGCTTAAAGTCAAATTGGAAATGGTTAAAATAGCGCTGGTGCAGCGTAATGATCCCTTGTATAAAAAATCCCTTGCTGATGCAAGACAATGGTTAAAATCTCATTTTATGGATGATAAAAAAACCAAAAATTTTGAAGATGGGTTGAATAAATTGGATGCCATATCACTGCGCAGTCAATTACCCGACATTAGTCAATCGCTTAAAATGTTGAGAGATATCACCAAACTACGCATTGAAACGGATAAAGCGTTACAAGACCAACAACCCGCAGAACAATAATCAGGAGATCAGATTATGAAAAACATTATCTATTTTCTGATTTCATTATTTGTTGCCATTGGCGCTGCTTTTTTCTTGCACGAATGGCTTTCTCGTTACGATGATCCTGGGTATGTGTTAATTGGTTTCGGACATTGGTCTATGGAAACTTCATTGGTGGTTTTTGGTATTGGAACCATTATAATGTTTTTTTGTCTGTATTTCGCTTTTCGTTTTTTGGGGTGGTTGCTAAGATTACCCGGCAAAATGAAACACCGTAGCCGCAATATCAAATTCAACCGTTCTCAGGAGGCATTAATTGCCGGGTTGGTGGATTCGGCAGAAGGTAATTTTGAAAATGCCGAAAAAGTGCTCATCAAGCACGCGAGCAACAGTGGTTCCCCGCTAATCCATTATCTGACTGCCGCGAAAGCGGCTCAATCGCGTGGCGCGTTTGAAAAGCGCGACGAATACCTGAACCTTGCTTCTAAAAATGCGCCCGGCTCTGAAATTGCCATTGGCTTGACACAAGCGGAATTACATTTATCCGAAAACCAATTTAATCAAGCTTTAAACAGCCTCACTAAAATTCATAAATTAGATCCGACTCATGCATCCATATTAAAAATGATGCATCAAACTTATCTTAAACTCGGTGATTGGGAAGGGTTAAGAAAGCTCATTCCTTCATTAACCGATAATCAGGTGTTAATGGAAGCGGAATTAAAACTGCTTGAGACGGAAACCTTTAGTATGCTGTTGCGTGAGGCTGCTGAAAATCAAGATGTTGCCGAAATTCAGTCGGTTTGGCAATCCGTGCCTGAGCATATTCAATTTGTACCCGGGCTTAAAGCCATCTATTTTGCCGCAATGATAGAAATTGAAGCGGGCGAGGAGATTGAAAAAGAGCTGGTTGCTGAACTCAATACATCCTGGAATGATACCTTATTGGTATTATATGGCAGTATAGTTTCTAAAGACCCTGCACATCAACTGGCTACCGCTGAAAAATGGATGGGGGCGCATTCCAACGATGTGGTCTTACTCAGGGTTCTGGGTAAACTCTGCATAGAATGCGGGGAAAATGAAAAAGCGGATCATTATCTAACTCGCAGTATCAATGTTGACCCTACCGTTGCTGCTTATCAGATGCTTGGGGATATGCTGTATAAAACCGGCAATAAAGACCGGGCCAGCGATTGTTTTCGACGTGGGTTGGAACTGGCTTCCAGTGAAGTTGTCAATCAGGTTGACCAAATAAACAGCGCAACCGAATTAGAATTATTAAATAATCAATAAATCGAATTAAACGCGTGAATCGTTACAAATTAAGCAACAAAACAGGTGGTCAACAGTGAGATTTATGACATTATTTTTGGCTTTAGTTTCTTTAAATGCTTCTGCAGGCGCTTATAAATGTACCGACGAAAGCGGCAAAACCACTTACCAATCAAAACCCTGTGAAGAGAAAAACGATGCCGTTGAAATTGACCTAAAAACCGGTACGGTCATTACTCATGAAATGGAACTCAAGCTGCAGGAAATGCAACAACAAAAGGAACAGGCCGAGCAGGATAAACGAACGGAACGTGAAAAATTAATAGCTGACACCAAAATCCAAAGCGACCTGAATCAGGTTTATATCAACAATCATTGGGCTCAATTTTCAGCTTTTGCGATTCCACCTTATACTTTGGAAAACATGCCGGAAATTGCCGTTAACTATACATACCGACTGCCTGAAATCGAACGCTATCGTCGCTTGGCGGCAATTTCAGTTATGGAAGGCGGCGAATGCGGTCGAGTCGAAGCTTCTGAGCTGAGCCTAAAAAGCACCGTGGATAATCTGGTTTTCACCATTGACTGCCGTACCGGCAGGCAAATCGATATCAACGAGCAAACTTTAAAACAAACTTATCCGGATTTAACCCCTACCCCGTAATCCATGTCAGATCATTTAGGATCTATCTTAATTACCGGTTGTTCAACCGGCATCGGTTATACCACCGCACAGCAATTAAAGCAGCTCGGTTACCGGGTGTTTGCATCGGCTCGTGCGGAGCAGGATGTGCTGCGCTTAAAACAGGAGGGTTTTGAAACGGTCCGATTGGATTTAAGTGATAGCGTTAGTATCCAACAGGCAGTTGAATCGGTGTTGAAGGCAACTGGCGGAACCCTAGATGCCTTATTTAACAATGGTGCATTTGGTCAGCCCGGTGCAGTTGAAGATCTGAGCCGGACTGTTTTGAAGGAACAGTTTGAGTGTAATTTATTTGGCACCCATGAATTAACCAACCTGGTTATTCCGGTTATGCGCAAACAAGGACATGGAAAAATTTTATACAATAGTTCTGTGCTCGGCTTCGTCGCGATGCGTTTTCGTGGTGCTTATAACGCCAGTAAATTTGCTCTGGAAGGTCTGGCCGATACCTTACGACTGGAATTGGCTGGTAGTGGTATCGACATTGTATTGATCGAGCCGGGTCCTATCCTAAGTGAATTCAGGAATAATTCTTTCAAACTGTATAAAAAAAATATAAATGCGCAAAACAGTGTATTCAAAGACAGCTATAGGGCGATTGAAGCGCGTTTACAAAAAGAAGGGCCAGCTGTTCCGTTCACTTTACCCTCAGATGCGGTGTCAGCAAAAGTCATTAAAGCGCTTAAGGCTAAACGTCCTAGGACGCGTTATTATGTTACCTTTCCTACTTATTTGTTCGGTTATTTAAAGCGGATTTTACCGGATCGTCTTATGGATAGAATTTTACGCAGCGTCTGATTCACGCTTGTCATCAATGAGCCATTCGTCATCTGCGTTAGTTTACTGCGAATGGCTAAAGCAGTATTTGGCCGATGATAATCTGCTGCTATTTGATGCCGGCTTTTTTTTACCTCGACAACAGCGTCAGGCCGCTGATGAATTCAACAAAGCGCATATTCCGGGCGCGGTTTTTTTTGATATTGATCATATCGCTAATCGCTGTCACGATTTAGCGCATACTGTGCCTACAGCAAAACAATTTTCAGACGCCATTTCAGTGCTAGGTGTAGATAATGACAGCTTTGTTGTTGTTTATGATAACAATAGCTTTTTTGCTGCAGCCAGAGCCTGGTGGCTGTTTCGTTTATTCGGACATGAGCAGGTTAAAATATTGGATGGTGGCTTAAACCGCTGGATTAGTTTAAATTACCCAATCAGCAATCAGGCCAGACGCAATACCCCAAAATTGTTTCAGGCTCATTTAAATCCTGAGTTACTAACCAGTTTTGAACAAGTCTGCAATGCAATTGACGATGCAAAATATCAGATAATTGACGCTCGATCCCAGGACAGTTTTAAAGGCGAGCGGCCATTGATGAATAGCGATTTACAACCTGGTCATATACCCGGCAGTATCAATATTTGCTATAAAAATCTGATCGATCCTCAGGCCAGTACATTATTATCCCCGCAAGCATTAACTGCTTTATTTGAAAAGCATAAGCTGGATTTAAGCAAAAAACTAATCACCACTTGTGGCTCGGGAGTGTCGGCTGCAATTTTG